>Ga0213863_10001845_pt1 | contig 15255 bp, 12 predicted proteins | sample PICome_8_FD_160128 | JGI IMG/M metagenome (GOLD analysis project Ga0213863, IMG submission 160128) | Coastal seawater microbial communities near Pivers Island, North Carolina, United States - PICO497 | ecosystem: Environmental > Aquatic > Marine > Coastal | place: USA: North Carolina... | reverse complement strand
AAAATTTAATTGTTCTAAACTTATATCACCCGCATCTTTGTTAAGAACCCTCATTACAATTCTTTCATTGGTTGCTGTAGGCAACATTGAAAGACGAAGATCAACTACTTTTCCATCAATTTTAAAAGGAATGGCTCCATCTTGTGGCAACCTTCTTTCTGCAATATCTAGTTTACCCATGATTTTAAATCTAGTTACAACTGCGCCATAATTTGAGTGAAGAAATTTTGCAAAATGTTCTTGTTCTTGAAGCATTCCATCTAATCTATATCTAACTCTTGAACTAAACCTATAAGGTTCAATATGAATATCAGATACTCCTGATTTAATTGCTTCAGCAACAACTGCTGTACTAAATTTTATAACTTCAGACTCATTTTCTAATGCTTCTATATCTTCTTCAGGTGTTTCATCTAATACCTCGGCACCTTCATCAACTTCATAATCAAAAGTTTGTATTTTTTCTTTATTAGCCTTTTGAATTGCTTCAATTGTAGTTTCTCCCTCTTTCAAAAGTTTTTGAATGAAATCTGAAATTTCGGTAACTTTACCAGCATGTAGTTCAATATTTTTCTTTGTAATAGTTTTTAAATTTCTCATTAGACTTAATTTAGAACTATCTGAGATCGCAATATGAAGAGTGTTATCTTCCATTTTAAACGGTGCGATAAAATTCATTCTTATATAGTTCGAAGGAAGAATTGATCGTATTTCTGGAGAAATTTCTAAATCTTTTAAACTTACAACTTGCAAAGACTGCTCTTTTACTAAAAGTTCTAAAATTTTATCTTCGTCTGTAATTTTTAACTCAAAAACCGCATCGAGCTGTGACTTTTCTCCATCTGCTGATGCTTTCTTTATATCAAGTAAATCTTTTCCAGAAATTATATCCTGATCAATTAAAATATTAATTAAATTGATTTCTGACTCTCTACTAATGTCTATCATTATAAAATTCTTGGAGCAATAAACACCAACAATTCATCTAAGTTATCAGAATTTGTTTTACCTTTAAATAGATTTCCAATAACTGGCATATTTCCTAAACCTGGGGTTTGGTCTTTGCTCTTAGCTATTACGTTCTTTTTAATACCACCAATTACAACAATGTCTCCATCTGCTACCAATAATTTAGTTACAATCTCCATTTTATTAATAGGTGGCTCGTCTCCACCTGCAGATCTATTTGGCGTGTCATTATTTACTTGAATACTTAATAAAACATTTCCATCACCAATTATACTTGGTGTAACTTCAAGTTTTAATGCAGCTTCTTTAAATGATGTTGTGGTTGTTCCTTCTGATGTAGTTTGATAAGGAATTTCTTCACCTTGTGTAACTGTTGCTGATTGGTTGTCTAATGTAAATACTTTAGGGTTTGAAATTGTTTTACCAAGGCCCATAGATTCTAATGCTGTAATTTCTGCTTTTAAAACTGCACTACCAGTTCTTCTCAATATTCCAATTCCACTTGTTGCACCTGTTGCTGCAAAATTAGTTAAACTATCTGTTGCAGAACCAAGGTTAGCAACTGAATTTAAATCTGTACCATCCGCACTTCCTGAACTTGCTCCAGAAAGTCCTCCTATATTATTTCCTTTTCTTAAATAATATCCACCTAGTCTTGTACCAAGAGCTCTTTCAAAATCTGAATTTGCCTCTACGATAAATGCTTCAATTAAAACTTGTTTTGTTCTTACATCAATTTCTTTTATAAGTGTATTAACTACGTTTAAATCTTTCTCTTTACCTCTTACAATGATTGATCTAGTAGTTTTTTCTTGTGTAACTTGAATTGGAATAAAAGTGTTGTCTCCAGATCTTTGTGTAAACAATTCTTCTAAAGTTGCCTTAGCTTGTTCGGGCGTTATATAATAAAGTCTAAAAATTTCAGAAACAATTGGTTCTACACTGTCTTCTAATTCAACTTTTCTTCTAACTGCTTGAGCTCTATCCGACTTATAGTTTTCTTGCGAGGTTAAAGTGTCAGGTGAATGTACTCTTATAAGATTAGAATTTACGTCAATATCTGAAGCAAAATTCTTCATATCAAGAAGCGCTTGAAAAGCTTTATCCCAAGGTACATCAATTAATTCAGCCGATATTGAGCCCGCGACTTCGTCACCAACCATTACATTTATTTCACCAACTTTACCCATTAACTTCATTGTTTCTTTAAAATCTAAGTTTTTAAATTTAAAAGTAACTCTCTGTTTTAAAAGTGGAAACGTATCTGGGATTAATAAGTAATTTCTTTGAGCCTCTGAAGAGATTTTTTTCCTCTTTCCATAAACTTTTTTACCCGTTGCAGGTTTTGGTCCAAGTTCTAAAGTTTTTTGAATTTCAGCTTTACCATCCTCTTTAATGTTATCTTTAATTAAAGGTGTGTTGTGCTTAAAAGGTTTGTTGGCACTTTTAAAAGCCTGCTGACATCCACTAAGAATTAAACCTAAAACTATAATTCCAAATAATTTTGTAAAAGATTTAATATTCATCTGCTTCTCTAATTATATTGTTAAAATCTATAATGATAAATTTTTTATCATCCTTTTCAAAAATAGCTTCATTTAATCTTAAATCTACAAGTTTAATTTTTCCGAGATACTGACCAAGGGTAACAGAAATTACTTCTCCACTTGAATTTACCAATGAAATATAACTACTATCTTTTCCTGAGATCAAACCTGCAAGTTTAAATTTATACAAACTCATTTCATCTTCTTGTTCTTCTTCAGAAATATTTGCTCCAGCTGCTCCAGTAGCAGAACCTTCATTTCCAGCAAACGGATCATTTAATGGAACTTCCTCTTCTAGTTCTTCAAGCATTTGTTTAGCTTCATCACTTATTGCTACATCGCTAGCTGTTTCATGATTATCACTGAACGTAGCAGTTGAAAAAAGTAAAAAAAATAATGTTAATAAGATTCTAAAAAAATTCATTTGGTAATCCTACAATGGTTAATTCTCCGTTTACAGTAATTGATCCATTCTTATCGTTTTGAACAAGGTTAATCAACTCTTTATCAAAGTTTAGCATTTTTTTTGCTTTAGATACTGATCTTTTAAATTTTATATAATTTAAGAAATTACCTTTTATTTCATAATCCACAGGTATTCTATAATAGGAAATTTGGTTTTGCTTTAATAAATTTTCTGCCTGTTTTGCAACACCTGGCTTAAGTACAGGCACTGCTTTCTTTTTTGTAATTTTCGAAATAACCAAATTGTGTCTTGCTGCAAATCTACTTAGACTGTCATACAGGCCCTCTACTTCGGCTTTTGAATGAAATAAAGTTGAATTTTTTTTAACGATTGGTTCAATCTTTTTAATTTGAGATTTAATGGAGACAATATCATTTTCAAATTGCTGTATCTCTTGAATTTTTAGAGTTTTGTCAGCATACTTTGCTTTTCGCTCATCAACCATTGGTTTTAAAATCACAAAATAAATAATTAAAAATAAAATAATTGCACCAATTCCAATTCCAAATTTTGTAAGAGTCTTTCGGTCAAATGTTGCGAACTTTTCTTTTAAACTATCAACTGTAATATTATTTAGATCCATTAAACTTGCTCCAATTTACACATTATAATAAAACCTTTCATATTGTTACCAGCATTGTTGTTCGAATTGGGCAGCAACATACTTGCAAGAGATGCTTGAGATATAAGCTTTTTATTATTTAAATTACTAATTAATTTAAGAATATCTTGGTCATTTGAAGCCAAGCCTTCAATGATTATTTGATTAGAGCCATTATAATCTAATTTTAAAAATTTAACTCTTTTAGGTACTGCAGATGCAATTTGCGCTAATACTCTAAAACTAATTTTTTTATTAGATTTAATAGACTTACTTAATTCTAATGCTTTCTTTAATTGGCCAAGTTCTTTAGCAGCCTTTGAGGCTTCTACAGATTTAATTTCATGATTTTGAACTACTTGATCATAATCAGCAATCTTACCATTTAATGTATTGATTTGCCAAAATGATAGTCCAAATAAAACAATGTATACTATTGATACAATTCCAACGATTCCCTTGAAAGCAAAATTTGAAAAAGCTTTTGCTCTTTTTTGTTTCATCATTGTGTCTCTGTTTGGAAGAAGGTTAATATTTTTAACTGCTGTTACAAATTTGAAATAACCGAAAACATCTAGCTTTCTAAATGCCAAACCTATAACTGTTGATAAGTGAGAACGATTTGTTAAATTAATACTTTCTTCAAATTGAGCTGGTATTTTTACTCCGTCTAAAGGATCAAATAAATTAAAACCAGTGTTCACTAAATTTTTTCTAAAACTAGCTAAATAAGTTTCAACATTTTCTAAATTTGAAGTTACTTTTAAATTTCTTATTCTTTTTTCATACTTAGTCTCAAAATCTTGCACTGCTTGTTTCACTTGAGTAATGTATCTTCTTACAAGTGCATCCATCTCTTCAGTATTATTACTTTCAATTAAAGTTTTTCTATCCTGACCTCTTATAAATATATCCGTTATAATTGGATTGTTTTCATATAAAATCATCACATAGTTTTCATCTAAACCAAACTCTAATACCGCAGTTAAATTTGAATCTTCAATCGTGCCAGAGATTTGATTAATTTGATCAACTGCAGATTTTAATGCAAAACATTTTACATCAATTATAACTGCATTCAGTCCACCCTTTTCAATAATATCTGTATAACTATTTATATCTGCAAGTTTTGAAGCTACAAAAAGAATGTCCATTGTATTGCCAGTAGTGTCTCTATTTATTACTTGATGGAAAATAGAATAATCGTCTAAGTTATCAGTGAGTTGAACTAAATTTTCCCATAAAGAATCTGTTTTTACAGCATTGTTTAATTCTTCATCAGTCATTAAAGGGCTTGTTACCACTCTAATAATTGCGCTAGTTACAGGTATAGCTATTGCTGCATTTGATGTATCAAATTTTCCTTTTTGTAATGCTATTTTTAATTCATCTGCAATTTTGTCTTGATGGTCTAAAATATTTGCATCTTCAGGAATACCCTCAAACTTATGAGCATAAAATTTTTGCAAAATCCATTGATTTGACTTATCAGAATTTATTTGTGCAAGTCTAATTTCATTAGAAGAAAAATCTACACCGATGACCTCTTCTCCTTTTACAGAAGACTTACCTAATCTATTTTTGAAAAATTTACTAAAAAAACTCTCTTTTTTATCAGCAGATGATGGTTGCGGTGTAATGTCTGGCGCACCATCCGTTTTTTTTTTAAATAAATTTGCAAATGGATTATTCATCAATTTATACTTTTTTAAAATAATATTATAAGTTGTAAAATAATGTTAGTATTAATAAAGAAGAAAAAATCAAAGAAAAAATTTAATACATTATTCTTATAAAGCTTAATGGTGACTAAAATGGGTCAAATAGATAATTTATATGCAAATTTTGTTATAATAATGTATCAGTTTTAAATGTTCGAAAAATTAGAGCAATTAGCTAAAGACAATAAAAAAATATCTGATTTTCATATCAGAGCCGGATCTCCTCTAGCCTATAGATTAACTGGTGAAATTATAATGGAACAAGATACACCTGTTACAGCCCAAGATCTTAAAGACTTGTTATCAATGAACTGTAATGAGGAAGAGCTTTTAAAATTTGAAACAACCCACGAGCTTGATACAGCGATTAATTTAAGTGGATTAAGATTTAGAGCAAACTTTTATAAAACTATTAACGGACCAGCATGTGTATGTCGAAGAGTAGAAAGTAAAATTCCAGATATGGATCAGTTTAGTCTTCCACAAGTTCTTTATGATATAATTGATATGCATAAAGGATTAGTTTTAGTTACTGGGCCAACAGGTTCGGGAAAATCAACTACTCTTGCAGCAATCGTCAATGAAATTAACAAAACAAGAACTGCAAACGTTATTACAGTCGAGGATCCAGTAGAATTTATTCATAAAGATAACAAAAGTATTATCTCTCACAGAGAAGTTGGAAAACAAACTCAATCTTTTGCGGCAGCACTTAAAGCGGCTTTAAGAGAAGACCCAGATGTAATTTTAGTTGGAGAGATGAGAGATCTTGAGACTGTAAGTTTAGCACTGACTGCAGCAGAAACAGGTCACTTAGTTTTTGGAACACTGCACACAAGTGGAGCGCCAAGTACAATAAACAGAATTATCGATGTATTTCCTCCAGAGCAACAAGCACAAATTAGAGCACAAATTTCAACTTCATTAAAAATGGTAGTTACTCAAAGATTGTTTAAAACAAAAGATGGTCAAGGAAGATGTGGTGCATTTGAAGTTATGAAATGTACAGCGCCTGTTCAAAACTTAATAAGAGAAGCCAAGATCCATCAAATCCCAAGCGTTATGCAAACAGCAGTTAGAGATGGAATGATTACAATGGAAAAATCAATTCAAGATCTTGTAACTTCTGGTAAGATAGATGCTAGTGCAGCAAAAGCAGAACATTAAAGGTTTATCATTAATTGAAACATTGGTTGTCCTTGCAATCATAGGGGCAATTGCTGCTGTTGGTTTTCCAAATTTTAGTAAATGGCAAGTGGATAGACAAGTAAGATCTGACTCTGAAAAAATTGCAACTGTTTTTACATCTGCAACTTCTCAAGTTGAAAGAGGAGCTTATCCTTATGTAAGAGTTTTAATTGAAAGCGGTGTAAGAATTTCTGCACATGGTATTAATCAAGAAGACTTTTCTAATAAACTAAATAATGGTGATGATATAGATTGCGGCGCTGGAATATTTAGTTCAGCTGATGAAATTATAAGTTACGATTTAGAGGAAATAATATTATTCCATCTAAATGATGGTGGTGGAAGTGGAGCCATATGTTTTTCAAAAGGAGGAAAATATTTTAAAAGAATTGGGACCGCTTCTACTCAAAACAATATAAATTTAGATCAAAAAGCAACATCAAACTATGTAACTATTTGTTATAAAAAAGAACAGTCATGCGATGCAGTTGGTAAATCATTTGATACAGATGATAAGCAGCCTGTTTATCTTGTAAATTATTCTAGATTTGGCATGATACAAAAGTATAAATGGAATTATTCAATAAATGATTGGCAAAGTAGATAAAAAAATAAAAAGAATAACCGAAAAAGGTATTACCCTTATTGAAGGTTTAGTTGCAACAGCAATTATTGGAATTGGGTTTGTTGCCGTATTTCAAATGGTTCAATATTCAGTTAGATCTATTGATGTATCGGGTGAGAGAACTAAAGCAAATTATATGGCTGGAATGGTAGCTGAGGACTTATTTTCCGATAAAAATCAAGAGCGTTCAGCTTTAAAATTTATTGATTATTTGGTTCAAAACCCGTGGTCATTATCTAACAGTCAATGCGGAACCAATTCTCCAACCATTATTACTAACTACACAAAAACAAATGCGGTAGAAAATAAAATGGATAAATGGACATCAAGAATGTCAAAAAATTTCTTAAAATGTAAAGATGCATCATCTGAAAGTAAAAAACTTAACATGTATAAAATGTGTCATAGTGGATGTGCTTATACAAGAGCTCAGGCCCATGATGAAATTTATATTGGAAAGATGGAGCTGAAGCTAGAAGGTGGAAACAAAACAAAAAAATTATATTTTCAAGTTCAATAATGAAAAAAAAACTTAGTTCAATTGCAGGATTAACTTTAGTTGAAATTTTAATAGCAGTTGTAATCTCAGCGTTGATGATGGCTGCAATGTTTACTTCTTATTCAATTGTAAACAGTACTTATAGACAAGTAACCGATAGAGCTAAAATCAGCCAGGCTGGAAGAGATTTGGTTGGACAAATTTTAAGGGAAGTTAGAATGGCGGGTTATAAATATATTAACGACGATATTCCAGCATCAACCTCGCATAATCCAATTAAAATTACAAAAGGAACAGGTATTGGCTCAAGCTGTGATAAAATTGAAATTGTTTATGGTGGAATTGAATATGATAAAGGCGCAGCAGAGGGTGATCGATTTAGTTACACAAGATATAAAATTACTTATGAGTGTAAAAAATCAACAATCATTGATGATACAATTCCAGGAGGAGCAACGCTTATTGAAGGATTTGCAGTTTATAAATCTAAACATAGATGGAATACAACCTCAAGCAGTTGGAGCGATCCAGCAACGGATAGTGATGAAACTACTTATGAAGATGAAAAGATTTTAGATTATGTACAAGATTTAGTTTTTATTCCATTTGATGAAGATGGAAGAATTATTGCAGGATCCCCTGCACCCTCTGACTCAGCTGCTTATGAAGTTAAATCAGTTGATATCTCAATTGTAGTTCGTTCCTCAAAAGCATTTTATAGATCACAAACAATGAGAACTATAACCTCAATTGCAACTGGAAGAGATATTTCAAAAGATGATAAATATTTTAGAGACTCAATTACGGTTACTGCTAATACAAGAAATTTAGGATTATGATAATGAGAAAAAAAAATGAAAAAGGTTTTGCATTAGTTTTATCCTTAGTTTTGTTAATGGCGATGTCTTTAATGGGTGGTGCCTTAATAGTAATTTCAGCAAGTGACCATCAAAGCAACAATATAAGTGATGAATACCAGCAAACTTTCTATGTTGCAGAAACTGCTTTGTTTGAGGGAGAAAAATATTTGCTTAACCAATATAAAGGACCCTATAAAAACGATGGGACCAGAGATTTATCTAAAAGAGGTTTACCATCAAATAATGCAAGTGTAACTAACCCTCCTCATCCAGATGTTAGTTCTTGTTTTAATAGTTATTCTGATATTGATCGTGCAACCTTTAAAGCAGTTAAAGGTCCCCCGCCAACTAATCCTACATCAACTGCAAAACAAGTAGTATTTGGTCAAGGTAACTACAAAGACTTTATATCTAACAATATTATAAATCATGATCTTAACTCTGCAGATAGAACAAAAGAACAGAACAGATTGAGTAAATTTAAATATCAGTATTTTCTTACTCAAATTGGTCCAGCCCCATTTAAAGGTACGGGCGAAAGTATTAAAGCAGGTGCGACAGATACTGGAAAAGATGGAATGGCTTATCGAATATTTGGCTGTGGTGTTTTTGATGATGACAAAATTATTGTACCACTTGAAAGCATAATGGTTTTACCAAGATAATCCCCGTTATGGTCAGTTTACTGGTCAAAATTATATAGTTTGTCAATTTATCACTCCATATATATTTAAAAATCAATTACTATAATATTGTGAAAATCAAATTTCTTACACTCTCCTTTTTATTGCTTAACTTGGTTCTATTTCAATTTTCTAGTGCAAAAGCAAGTTGTGACTTTGAAATTGATGTTGGAACAAAATTTAAAAAAAAACATGAAAAAAAATTTGGACCTTTAATTTATGATGAAGACACTAAGTATGCAGAATTTTTTTTACAAGCAAGTGATATTTGTGGTGGAATAGGATTTGAAAATATTACTGTAAAATATTCTTTTGTTAATAAAAAACTTCTTTCAATATTAATGTTTGTTGAAAATCAACCTAAGCAAAATAAAACAACTGAAAAATTAGTTTTAATGAATTTTGCAAAATCTAGATTTGGAAATTTTGAAACTGGGGGAAATCCAAAATTTTATAATGGTTACCATGTATGGGATTTAAAAAGAAAAAATTATGCAATTTATTTGAGAATGAATATTGATAAAAATTTATGGAGAGAAGAATTAGAAATATCAAATTATAATTTTTCAGAAATTCTAAACCAAGCAAAAAATTCTGACGGAATACAGCCACAAGAATATAAATAGAATAATTAATGAAAAAATATTATAAAATTTTATTAAACATTTTAATTATAAATTTTCTATTTATTAATCCAATTAATTCAAAAACATTACCTCCTGGAACTGGTGGAGAAGCTGATGTTCCTGCAAACGTTTTGATTCTATTAGATGTATCTGGGAGTATGAATGATCGAACTCAGATAGGGGTTAATTACAGTTCTAATGTTCAAGCAGTAGCTCCAATAACTAATACAGGATCAGTATTAGTTTATACGCAAAACACAATAAGGCAGACTAACCAGGCCGAAAATTCTCAAGAGAATATACATCCTAGCAGAGCAGTATTATCTCATGATTGGAATAGATTTAGGTTACAAAATAATGCAAAAAAAGTTGTCTACTACGATAATCAAATCTTTACTTATGATAATAATGACAGAAGGTTATTTCGATATAATTTTACCAATAACTCTCTAACGAGACTTGAAAGAATTGGACAAATCTTCTCTCAAATGTTTTTAAATGGTGATCAATTGGTTTTAATGAACCATAGAGGTGCAGACTACTATGTCAAAGACTTAACAGCAGTTAACGTTAATGCAACAAGATGCTCTCCAAGCCGTAATTCAATACTAGATAGAATTTTAAGATTGGGTCAATGGTCGACACACCCACATTTTGCTTTTAATGTTGATGCCTCAGGAAATTTAATTGCTGTAGGCTCACTCGATAGAAGAACACAAGTTCAATTTTATAAATTTGCGCCTAATGGAACTTGCTTTAGTGATGAGCCAAATGATACTTACACAACAACTCTTAACCCTATTCATACACCTTCGTCCGTCGTTGGGCATCCAACTGATGAAAATCAATTTTTTTTAACAGACTCTGTTAACCATAATCTTACAAAGATTTCGGTTTCTGGAACAGTAATTACAGTTGATTCTTCTGTCGGAAGAAATGGAGGAGTAAACATTAACTACAATCCAACAAACAATAGAAATGCTATTAGGTTCAGAACCCCTTATCATATTGCTGTAGAAGCAAGTACATCAAGAATTTACGTTGCAGATGAAAGTAATCGAGCTGTTCAAAGCTTTGATTTTAATCTAAATTTTAAACATATAACTGGTTTTACTCAATCCCAGTCGAGGATGGAAGGTGCAAAACAAGCTATACAATCAATTGTTACCGATAGTTCTTTAATATCAAGTGTTAATTTTGGTTATGGAGTATGGTCTGATTATAACGTTTGGTATAGTCAGTGGGGGCGATTTAGTCGGTTTGGGATCAATTCTATACCTAGGCAAAGAGCAGTTAATACATATGGAATGGATTGGTTAAATCAATACCGGTGGATTAGAGAGGTTGTACTTTATGGTAATATTTGGGGTGTGGGGCCTGATCGATTTCCTGGATTAGATAATTGGGATAATGGTAGAGATCGAGGAAATCCTTGTAGTAATTTAGGATGTATTGAAGTTAAGGCTGACAGAAATGGTGCAGGTAAAATTAACACAAGAGTAAGACAAGCCCAACCAATGTATGGAACCAATGCAAACTTTTTTGCAACTTTGGCTGAAGATTATTATAACCATCCAACATTAAGTCCAATTGATCCTAATTCAGACTGTCAGGGTAACTATATTATTGTAATTGGAGATGGAGAATTTACTTCTGGTGTAAATCCAGGTTTTAATAAAATTCAACAACTTGCAAACAGACAAAACTCTCCTGTAAAAACAATTCCAATTGCATACGGATCAGGAATAACTGCTAGTGGGTTAGCACAATTTAATCAGTTAGCAATGAGAGGTGGAACTGGTGATGCAATTGTTGCACAAAATCCTGCAACACTTAAAGCAAGATTAACTGAAATTATTAGGAATATCCAAGCTGATAAATTAGCATTTACTGCACCAGCGATTACATCAAAAGTGGGAGAAGGTGGATTTTTATATCAAGCACAATTCCAATATAGACAAAAAAAAGAATGGCTAGGATCTTTATCAGCAACGTCAATATCTGAAGAAGGTGAACTTGAAAATGATATTACATGGGAAGCAGCAAGATTAATGCCACTTCCAAGTGGTAGAAAAATTTGGACTGTTCTTCCAGCTGCTGACTATAATGGTAATTGGAATAATTTTACCGAGGCAAACTCGATATTAATCAACGAACAATTTGAAATTTTAGGAAATGAAGTAGGAGATTATCATGGTGATACACCAACAAGTCCAACAAATGTTGGAACAGCAAGGTGTAGTAATTCTGGTGATAGCAGAACCTCTATTCAAAATGGTAATGAAGATGATATTAAAGGTTTAATTAATTTTGTAAGAGGAGAAGATTATTTTGACTATGATAGTGATTGTATATTAAAAGAAATAAGAACAGATGAAAATGGTAGACGTGGATATTTAGGAGATATTTATCATTCCGAATTAGTTGTTGTTGGACCACCAGGTGCTAATACTAATTTTATTAAAAAAAATGAAGAAGCCTATTTTAGATCTATAAATAATTATCAAGCTTTTAAAAACGCAAATAAAAATAGAGATAAGACAATTTATGTAGGTGCTAATGATGGGATGCTTCATGCATTTAATGCAGACAATGGTCAAGAATTATGGGGTTTTATACCTCCGTTTTTAATTGGAAAATTACCTTTAGTTGTTAATCCAAGTCTTAATGATAACAATAGTAAAGGAGATAAAGGAGGTTCTAGTGCAATTTATGGAGTGGATGGATCGCCAGTTGTCCACGATATGTATATCAAGCACCCTTATTTCGGGGGCACTAATTGGTATACCATAATGATGGTTCCTTTTGGACGTGGAGGAGCTGGGTTTTCTGTTCTAGATGTTACCGATCCGGAGAAGCCTTTGCATTTATATTCAATTTATAATGACAGTATTCGAAATCAAATCTTAAGAATGAACCATTTAGGAGTTGTTTCTCAGTTTGATTATATAGATGAAACATATGGCTGGTTGGATATTGAAGAGGCACAAACAATTATTGCAAATTATCAATCAAATAATAGCGTGAGTAGTACCTGCAACACCTCACTTATGACTTCTTGCTACACCGGAAGAAACTTTACCCTACCTGTTTCAGGTTTAACAAAATCTGACATGAGAATATTTATTGATGGAAGAATAACAACTGCTTATCAAGTTTCTCAAAATGGAAGTAAAACTACAATTTCATTTAGCTCTGCCCAAACTTATAACGGAGATACAAGTGGAACATCCCAAAACCCAACTAACAAAAATTTATCAATATCAATTGAACCAGATGCAATTGCAAGATTAAGTATAAATTTACCAGCTGAATATGATTACACTAAATTAGGAGAAACATGGTCCTCTCCTAGAATTTTTAGAATGCCAGTTACAAGTAATACAGATAAATATGTTGCAGTCATGGGTGCAGGCTATGGAGCTGCCTCAAAAACAGTTGGCTCAGGAGTTTTTGTTGTTGATCTAGATGATTTTATTGATCGACCAGGAAGTATTGAAAAAAGAATAGATATTTTAGATGTTGGTCAATTTAATGGAGATATTATAAATTCTGTATTAGCTACTCCGGTTGTCATAACTGCTGATCAAACCACTGGTATAAATTATAAAGGTGCTTTAGTTTATGTGAATGACCTTGAAGGTAAAATTACTAAAATAAATTTAACTGACATGACTGAATCCAGCACTGGTGAAAGAATTGATCTATACGATTCTACCGAAATATTTAGATCAATTTCGAATGCAACGAATGGACGTTATATGTTTCATAGTATGGATACAGCTATTGGAACTACTTCTAAAAATCTTTGGTTGTATGCAGGAACAGGAGACTATGAGAGAGTAACCTACAAAAATAATAGTGTTGATAATTTACTCATTGGTTTTAGAGACAAAAATTTTCCTTATTATAAAAATGTAAATAATGTCGTCTCTGCACAAATGTTAACAGCCTGCCAAGATACGAGTAACGATAGCACTGGAGTTAAATGTCCACTAGACTCAAATGATAGAGTTATGATACCTGGTGGTCGTGCAGAAGGGGTAACTAAAAAAGATTGGGGTTGGTATATTAAATTAGATAATAGTCAAAAAGTTGTAGCAGAACCAACCGTTACAAAAGGAGTTGCTTACTTCCCTATTTATGAGCCTACAACATCTCTAAATCAATGTGATCCTGGTAAAGCATTTGTATGTGCTGTTGATGATGAATGTGGAACCAACTACTCAAGCCGTCTTGGAACAAATGATGCTGCAAATAGAAATCAAAAATGTTTATATGTTGGAAGTGGAGTATTATCTAAGTTAGTTACTTTTGGAAATAAATTGTTCGCAAATATAGCAGGTAAATCTACACAAGATAAAACAGACCTTGTTCAATTGGATAGTATTCAAGAAGATGTTGAAGCAATGAGATCTTCTTGGAGAGAAGGAAACTTTTAATTTTTATTAAGTAATTTTTTAAGCTTATTTTTTACTTTATCTTTGTTTTGAAATAGTTCTTTTTTGATCTTTTCTTTAATTTTATCCTGATCAATATTTTTAACCTTATTTAACGCATTACTTGCTTTACCACTTAAAACTTTATTTTTCATATCTTTAATGACTTTATTGATAGTTTCTTTAAGAACAGTTTTATAGTCTTTGCTATCTTTAGTATTTCCAATATTTTTAAATTCTAAATTTTCAAAATTGATACTTTTATCAAGATTTAATTTTTCTGATTTTGCTGAAATAACAATATTATCTAGCTTTAAATTTTTAATGATAAACTTTTTAGAACTTGAGGAGGTTGAACTTCCTTTATTTAATGTCTTTTGTAATGATTTAATATTATCATTTATTTGCAATTTATTATTAACAACAAAATAATAGCTTAAATTTACTCCGTTGATTAAAATTTCATCAATTTCAATTTTATCACTAAATATAGAAGATGTGTTTAATTTTGCAGATGCTTTCTTTAATAAAATAAAATGACCTGGAAAATCTTTATTTTGAATTTTTAAGTCTTCTATCTCAGCACTTCCACTTAGATAATTTATATTCAAATTTCCAATAGTTGTTTTTCTATCTAAGGTAGTTGTAATATTACTTTCAAGAGATTCTTTAATTATATTATCACCTACGAATTCAACTAAAACATAAATGGTAATAATTAAAAAGATTAAAACTGAAAGTATTTTTTTCATATTTAATTTGATGAGATAAAAGTTCTAAATATTTTTGTCAATTCAATATTTTGATCTGAATATCTAAAGCTTTCATACAAATTAAAAAATGATCTATATTTATGTTGAGAATGTAATTTTAACTTTTTAATAATTTGTTGATGGGTATCAGAATTTAATATCTTTTTTTCTTTACTACTTTTCCAAATTATAAAATTGAATAAAAAATTAATAATAGTTGTTGTATTAATTTTAAATGCAAGTTTAAGGACTAAAAATATAAAAATAGGAGCAAAAATC
>Ga0213863_10001843_pt1 | contig 15273 bp, 13 predicted proteins | sample PICome_8_FD_160128 | JGI IMG/M metagenome (GOLD analysis project Ga0213863, IMG submission 160128) | Coastal seawater microbial communities near Pivers Island, North Carolina, United States - PICO497 | ecosystem: Environmental > Aquatic > Marine > Coastal | place: USA: North Carolina... | reverse complement strand
TTTGTTTAAGGGCTTTACAATTCATCGAATGCAGCTTTTGAAAACATGCCTGGTTGGCTGTGTGATAATATAAAGTGCTCTAGCGCCGCTCACATTCAATTATTCTAAGCGGCTACTGTAGCTCGGATTTATTTTAACATAATATTTATTATGCACCATCTTTTAGATTGTTTGTAATCAGTCCACATCTCTAGAGTTTTAGCCTCTTTCGCTGGCTCAAAAACTCGATGGAAAATTCTATGCTGATAATTGAGCCTTCGCGAAAATGTGCCAGTTAGATCACCTTAAAGAGGTTTGAAAGCTGGTGGCTCCAAGAACCGAGCTTGAGATGAAACGGTTACCACGCTTTCTGCTTGGTTTTTAAGCTTAGGCCAACACTTTTGGAATATCTTTTCTAGCTAAAAGAAAAAAGATCAACCTCATATTACCAGTCAAGTTCTGTAGGACAATCTTCCAAGGGTTCTTGTCTTCCTTTTGTGATCGATTCCCGCATTCCCGGGATGCTTAGAAGATACAGCGTCTCATTCATACCTTCCCAGTCCTCTTCGGAGACCAGAACAGCATTCGCCGATTTACCGATGATTTTTACAGGCTGGTGGCAAGCGGCCGTTTCTTCTATCAGCTCATAGAGATTCTTCCGAGCATTTGTAACAGTTAATGAATCCATAGCTGTTTCTTCTGTTAAAGGGCTAATGTCGGAAAAGCGTACGGTTTATCCTAACAAAATGCGATAGCCGCTCTGCCGATGACCGGGCTTTAAATCAAAGGGACTGATTTCTAAAATATTCATTTAAGCGTTTGAGTTGGCCTAGTCCAATTACTCCTTTTTGTTATCAACTTCCGAAACAAAATCTTTGAAGTCATCTAATCGATGCAAGACGATATTAACAACGATATCAAGGTTCAAGGCTTGGTAATCATGGATCGCAATATTCCTGAAACCGATCATGTTTCTCATGCGGCGCGCGGTTTCAGCTTGAATTAGCTCGTTCTTGCTGAGCAATTCAAAGCTTTCCCTTGCGGATTTTGGCAGCCCTAGGCGCTCTTCTTTAAGATGTGATTTGCGATGTCGATTGAGGCTTCACAAGCTCTTTGCAGGTTTAAAACAATTGCATCTTGCTTGGTGATGTTGTTTCGGAAAGTATTCTCGCTCTCGAAATCCTCTTGAACTCTATTCAAGCACTTTAAGATAGATGCGACTTTTGCTAATAGAACATCATTCATGATCGGATATCTTGTAGGATTTGCGCCTCAATATCTGCAACATGGTATTTATAATCTTGATAATCCCTGAGCACTTGCATCGCAAAATAATCAGCGTCCAGCTTGGTGCCCACAAGCTGGCGCCCTTTCATAATAATTTCCGTTTTAAGGAGCGCGCCAGCTTCTCTTAAATCAACCAGATCGACATTTAAATTGAAGTGTTCCGAGAGTGCTTGTGCAATATCGAAGCGCTGGATACTCGGTATCGGTAAGCAAGATAAAAATGCCAAATCAACATCGCTTTCCGGCGTGGCAGTCCCGTCAGTTTGGGAGCCATAAAGGTATGCTAATTTAAGTTCAGGCAACAGTTCTTTTAAGAGGCCCGGGGCCAAAGCTTTTATCGTTTGCTCCATCAAATTTAAGCCTCCAAAGGGTACTGATTCAGTGGACTCATTCGTGTCACGATCTTCTGGTAAATTGGGTCCTCCAGAGACTCTACACGATCAAAAATCTTCATGCCAGCGCTTCTGCTATCTGGGCATACGGTTTCGGCGCTGGCGAAGTCGTATTGTTCCTAGGTTAAGATCAAGTCAGTAAGGGCTAATAAGAATTTTCTCTTTATGCTGAATTTCCCAGGGTTATAGATCGAATTTTGAACCAGTATAAGAAAATTAAAAACTCGCAGTAAGGTTAATAAAAAGCTGTTTTAGTTTTCTGATGGCCTGCTAATAATAGCTGTGTTCTTTGAATGCTAAATCAGTAAAAGTTGTTAATTGTTAATTGTTTTTTTTTAAATAATCTTGTATTTTTGGACATCATTCGCTATTTTAATCAACCGATTATTAAAAGTTTTATAAAAATGAATGCAATTAAAAAACTAAGCGGTAAAGACTTATCAAAGTTAATTGATGAAGCTGCAAAAGAGTTAAGCCAACGAAAGCGAATGGAGGTTTTGAGTAAAGACATTCAACGGGTTATCGCCAAGCATAAGGTCAGCAAAACTGAGCTCGCAAGCTTAATCGAAATGATTCGGAGCGAAACAAAAGTTTCGAAAAAAACGAAGACGCGTGCTGCTTCAAAGGTGCCTGCGAAGTTCAAAAACCCGAATGGTCAAGAGACTTGGACGGGTCGTGGTCGAGCGCCGAATTGGGTTTCAGGGATTTGTGAAACAACTGGGTTAACCGTCCCAGAGTTTAAGGCCAGCCCTGCTTATCTGATTAGCGAGTAACTGGAGCCCTTCATTGGGCATTATGACCGGTTGGGACCTGATGACGCATGGCGCGGTTGGGTTACTCGATAAGTGTTGAAAATTGGGTCAAGGATAGCGCCGTTAGGCGCTAAGCGTGCGATCGAATTCGGCTAGAAATTTGTACGCGTCTTCGACCATTGCCGGTAATGCTTGTCTAGTAGACCATCCTAGCGTTGAAAGTGCTTTGGACGCGTCCGCAACTAGAACGGGCGGGTCCCCTGCTCTTCTATCTGCAATGTCGTAATCAATTTTATGGCGAACGACGGCCTCGCAGGCACGTATAATGTCGAATACGGAGTAACCCTTGCCGGTGCCGAGGTTGATTGCGTGTGCATCTGGATGCGCATCTAGAAAAGCAATGGCATCAGCATGGGCTCGAGCCAAGTCTTTTACATGAATATAATCTCGAATACAGCTGCCATCTATTGTTGGATAATCATCGCCAAAGACTTTAAGTGGCGCTGTTCCTTTATCTTTTAGGCAAGATAATAAAATATTGGGAATTAAATGAGTTTCAGGTTGATGTATTTCGCCAAGTCCGGCCTCGGGTCTCGCGCCGGCAGCATTGAAATAACGAAACGATACGGAGTTCAGTTGATTGGCTTTAAAGGCATCCGCCAGCATGAGTTCAACCATTCTCTTTGAATGCCCGTAAGGGTTGATCGGCGATTTGTCCACATCTTCACGAATAACCTCAGCATTAGCCGCGCCGTAAACGGCGGCCGTTGAAGAAAATATAAACTTCGTGACCCCCGCGAAAATAGCCGCCTGAATGAGGCGTTGCGCACCAACAACATTATTATCGTAATAATCGAGGGGGTTAAGAACGGATTCGGAAACAATGGATTTCGCGGCGAAATGAACGACGGCATCGACGGGTATTCGCTCAAATATTTGGGTTAAGAGGGCTTTATCTCGAATATCGCCTTCAATAAACTCGTCGGCGCGGATTGCCCAGCGGTGCCCGGTTGATAAGTTGTCTAATATGACGACCCGATATCCTCGTTTCTGGAGCTCGAAGGCTGTGTGTGAGCCGATGTAACCCGCGCCGCCGGTAACCAAGATTGTTTTATTCATTGAATCTCTGTCATTTTTTGACGCGCCAAGCGCGTTTAAGTTGTTTGCTCCGGTCCACTGCGTATCTCTGGCCTTGATGATGTGTTTGTTCCGGCTGTCTTGACGGCCAGTTAACAGTTTCTCAGTTCGCTGCGAGCTCGATTCACTGCGGGTCCGAGCCCTCAATCTCTAAGTCATCGTATTCTATGCCATGCTCGTTCATGGCCGTAATAAATAATGAACTTTAAGATAAACTCGATACCGCCAATCATCACCGCCGTGTCCATTTCTCCGGTTACGATATACGCGATGAGCGCGGTGGTTAATGTCGCCGTAAACCGCCAGCTGAGCGCCTTGGCGAGGCTCCGCGTTCGAGAATCGGGCATTTTTAGAGCCGTAAAGAGTTGCATGGAGCCCCCGTAGCCGATATTTCAGGAGCTGGTGCGATGATGATCAATCCGTTGCCCGTGTCATGATCACCTCGGCGAGTGCTTTTGCGCAATCCTCAACCGATCGATCGCTGGTATTCAACCGCAAGTCTGGCTGCAAGGGCGGTTCATAATCGCTATCGATCCCAGTGAAATTCGGTAGCTCTCCCCTTCGCGCTTTTTTATACAAACCTTTTGGGTCTCGCGCTTCAGCAATCGCCAGCGGCGTGTCCACAAAAATTTCTAAGAAGTCTTCTGGCGTGAACAAACTTTTTGCCATATCTCGCTCGGCACGAAACGGTGATATGAATGCGGTGAGTACGATAATGCCAGCATCCACCATAAGTTTGGCGACTTCGGCAATCCTGCGAATGTTTTCAACCCGGTCCGCAACGGTAAAGCCCAGGTCTTTCGACAGCCCATGGCGGACATTGTCGCCGTCTAGGATGTAGGTTCTCAGCCCTTGCTCATGCAGTAATTGCTCGGCGGCGCTCGCAATGGTTGATTTCCCGGCGCCTGAAAGCCCTGTTAGCCAAACCACCCTACCTCGGTGCCCTGCCAGCTTTTCGCGTGCAGACCGATCAATTGAAAGCGCTTGTCTGTGCACATTAGACGCTCGGCGAAGGGCGAAACGGATCATGCCTGCGGCAACGGTTGCGTTGGTATAGCGGTCGATCAAAACAAACGCGCCCAGCGCCGGGCAATCAGCATATGCCTCAAAAGGAATCGCGTTATCCAAGGTGATTTGAACGTTCGCAATTTCATTGAGCGCCAAGCTCCGGCCCGTTAAATGTTCAAAAGTATTCACATCGTATTTAAATTTGATGCTGGATAAGCTGGCATTGACCTGGCTGGTCCCAAGTTGCAGTCGATAGCTCCGGCCGATGTAACCTGGGTCCTGATCCATCCAAACCAATTCGGTTTCAAACTGATCGGACACCTCGCAGGGCGAATCGGCGCTCACGATCAAATCGCCGCGAGACAAATCAATTTCTGTGTCGAGCGTCAAGGTCACGGCTTGGTCCGTCAGCGCTTGATCGAGGTCTTGATCAAACAGAACAACGCGTTCAACGGTTGCCAGTTGTCCTGAAGGTAGCGCGCGGATGGCGTCTCCCGGTCGAATACTGCCGGCCACCACCGTGCCAGAGAAGCCTCGAAAGTCCGCGTTGGGCCGGTTCACCCATTGCACGGGCAATCGAAACCCGTGCTGGGTTAATCGCACACGGATATCAACCGTTTCTAAAAATCCTAAGAGCGTTGGCCCTTGATACCAAGACATTTGACCCGAGCGCTCAATGACGTTGTCGCCTTTCAGGGCGGACATTGGAATGGGCGTCACGGATTTGAACGCGAAATGCGCGCGCAAGGCTTCATATTCATCGCAAATCGCTTGAAAGGGTGCTGCGGCATGGTCCACAAGGTCCATTTTGTTCACCGCCAGCACAACGTGCTCGATGCCGAGTAAAGAGGCGATGAAAGAATGGCGCCGCGTTTGCGTGAGAATGCCTTGACTGGCATCCACCAAGATAATGGCCACATCGGCGGTTGAGGCGCCGGTCACCATATTGCGGGTGTATTGCTCATGGCCTGGGGTGTCAGCGACAATGAACTTTCTCTTATCAGTGTTAAAAAACCGGTACGCGACATCGATGGTAATGCCCTGCTCGCGTTCGGCTGCGAGTCCGTCCACCAGTAGCGCAAAGTCGATATCACCGCCCTGGGTGCCCATTTTCTTGGAATCGGTTTGCAGCGCAGTGACCTGATCTTCAAAAATCAATTGTGCTTCATACAGCATCCGCCCAATCAACGTGCTTTTGCCATCATCTACCGAGCCGCAGGTGATAAAACGCAGCAAATCGAGCTGTGACTGCGTTGCGAGGAAGTCATCTATCTTCGCTGACTGCTCGAGGCTGTCTGCATTTAAAAGCGTCTTCATTAGAAATACCCCTCTTGCTTCTTCTTCTCCATGGAGGCGCCGCCGTCAGAGTCGATGGCCCGCCCTTGCCGCTCACTGGTTCGGCTTTGAAGTAACTCGAGCACGATTTGAGAGAGGTCGGTTGCAGAGGATTCAACGGCGCCCGTTAGCGGATAACAGCCTAGGGTGCGGAACCGGACCTGTTTGATTTGAATCTGCTCACCAGGCAGGGGCTGGATGCGGTCGTCATCGATCATGATTAACGCGCCGTTGCGTTCAAGCACAGGCCGCTCAGCGGCAAAATAAAGCGGCACAATCGGAATGTTCTCGCGGTAGATATACTGCCAAATATCAAGTTCGGTCCAGTTGGATAATGGAAAAACGCGAACGCTCTCGCCAGGCGCCTTTCGGCAGTTGTAGAGGTTCCAGAGCTCGGGTCGTTGGTTTTTAGGATCCCAGCGGTGGCTGCTGCTCCGAAACGAAAAGATACGCTCTTTTGCTCGGCTTTTTTCTTCATCCCGTCGAGCGCCACCAAACGCGACATCGAATTGATGTAGGTCCAGCGCTTGTTTCAACCCTTGGGTTTTCATGATGTCGGTGTGCAAAGCGCTACCGTGATCGAACGGGTTGATGTTTTTCTCGATGCCTTCGGGATTGATGTGAATAATCAGTTCCATATTGGATTCTGCGGCCATTTTGTCTCGGAAGTCATACATCGCTCGAAACTTCCAGCGGGTATCCACATGCATCAGGGGAAAAGGCGGCGGGCTGGGGTAAAAGGCTTTTCGGGCCAAGTGCAGCATGACCGAGGAATCCTTACCCACTGAATACAGCATGACGGGGTTCTCAGCGTGCGCCATGACTTCTCGAATGATGTGTAAGCTTTCTGCTTCTAGGCGCTCTAGGTGGGACAGCTTTTCAGGTTGTGCAATAGATGTATGTCGCTTTGTGGATTGTGTTGGGGCGTGCTCGGTCGTAGGGAGCATTTCTGGGTACTGCGCCGTCATAATTTCGATGCCAAGGCCGCTCAATTTTTCTGAGAGACCCTGGTCCAGCTGCCGGCAAAGGCTAACCACTGATCCCGCCGGAAAAAAGATGCTAGGTTTACCCTCTGAGAGCGTTTCAAGCGCCGTATAGAGGCTCTCGGGGTCGATACGGCCTAAATAACACCAACGTTTAGCGCCCTTGCCATCTTCTGCAACCAGAACGTGGGCGGCAAGCCGTGAGGCCGGGGATTCATCAATCGGTAGCGAGTGCATTTTTAAAGACAACACGGCTTTTCGTTTTTTGCGCGCTGGCAAGGTAACGGCGTCGATAACCGCTTGAAGACCTGGCCGGTTAAATTCGTCGAGGGAAACGCCCGAAATACTGCCGCTGACCAGCCAGCTAGTATCCGCTATACGACGCTCTAAGGTGCGTTTATTCAAGGGCGTGCCGAGCGCTTCTAGGGCTTCTTGAAGATTGCTGGCTCGCCAAACCAGGGCCTGGCTCGATGTGCGCATCAGCTTGATGACGGAAGATTCGAAAGGTTGTTGATCCATGAATTGTCGCAAAATATATTTTAGATGATTTAATAAAGATTAAAGTCTATTTTCAGAAGTTACAATCTATAAAAATGAAATAAATCGCATTTCACGACAATAGAGTTTTGGCGTTTGTTGGCCTAGAACGAATTGGACACCGTCCAATCTCAGGTCTGCTACAATTTGGGTTTCCAAAGCCAAGTCATACTATGTCTGAATTGCTCCGCAATGCTTTATGCCGCGACACGCCAATGATTGATGTGCGTGCGCCGGTTGAATTTGCCCAAACTGCCCTGCCCGCTGCCCAGAATTTACCGATTTTGAGTGATGACGAACGTGAACAGGTTGGTATTTGTTATAAAAATGAAGGGCAAGCCGCAGCGACCGCACTTGGACATCGACTCGTCTCGGGTGAAACCAAAGCTCGGCGCATGCAAGGGTGGGTCTCTTTTGTCCAAAATCACCCCGATGCCCTGCTTTTCTGCGCGCGGGGCGGGATGCGATCCAAGTTAGCGACCCAATGGCTGAATGATGCCGGTTATTCGGTGACCCGGGTTGAGGGGGGGTACAAGCAGATTCGACAGCTGCTCGTCGAGCAATATCCGGTTAATCCCGCTCGGTTATTGATCCTCGCGGGCTCCACCGGCGTTGGCAAGACCGAGGTCTTGGTCCAGGATCCAGTTCATATTGATCTAGAAGGTCTTGCGAATCATAGAGGCTCGGCATTCGGGACTCGGGTGACGGTGCAGCCTGCCCAAACCGTGTTTGAGAATGCGTTGGGCGTGCAATTATTAAAATGGCGGTCAACTGCCTCGGATCTGCTTCTATTAGAGGATGAAGGCAGGTTGATTGGCCGCTTGCACCTTCCGCCGCCCTTACAAGCAGCGATGAAAGCGGCGCCCCTGGTAGTCTTACAGGCAAGTTTTGAGGCGCGTGCGCGCCGCATCCATCAAGATTATATTCTCGATAATTGGGGACGCTTCGAAGGTGTTTACGGGAATGACGCTTTTGAAAAATTTAGCCAATACCTGCTGCAAGCCCTTCATAGTATTAAAAAAAGGTTAGGCGGTGTTGGTTTTGAGGCCTGCCAGAATAAGCTTGCTGATGCTTTGCTTCTACAATCACGTGGTGACACCAGCGGTCATCTCGGTTGGATCGAATACCTATTGGCCAACTACTACGACCCCATGTATACCTACCAGCTGAATCAGAAGGCTGAGCGCATTGTGTTTCGGGGTGAGGCGGCTGACATTCGCGATTATCTCGTGGAGGTCAGGAAGAAGTGCGCTCTCAACTTCTGATTACTCCCGCTGCGCGCCAATCTAGCCCACTGATTGGGCGCCTTTTAATGTCATAAAGTACCGCATCGCCCTTTTATGTCATACCGCTGAACGACACCAAACAGAGCTGAGTTGGCATCGAAGCAAGATACGATTGCAAGGAAAGACGATATCGCTAGTTGCGGAGACTGGAGACCATATTTTTGATTAGGGCATCTTTTAGGCACTGTTCCCTGACAATTAGCCTCCGTTACTCGTATGAATCAGAAAACTGCATTTGTGATAGAACTACAGCATCATTTGCGAAGCACTGTTTGCAAACCGCTATAGGCTGGGCGCTCCCGAGGGCATTTAAGCGACTGCGATAAGTAGGATCTTATCCGGTCATCTGTAGGAAAAAGTACATTTTTTCAATGATTTGAAGCATATATTTTGAGCTAATTCAAAAGTCATTGGATCCGTCTTAGTAGCTCTTCTCTTGTCCTAATACTTGCTCTGCAATAAACGATTTAATGAGCTCTTGCGAGATCGGCGCAATCACCGGAATCATGATTTCTCGTAAGTATCGTTCCACATGGTACTCTTTGGCGTAACCCATTCCACCATGGGTTAGCACCGCTCGCTCACATGCTTTGAGTGCGGCTTGGGCTGCCAGATACTTTGATGCGTTAGCTTCAGCGCCGCAGGGTTTACCGGCGTCGTAGAGACTCGCCGCTTTAAACACCATCAGCTGCGCAGCTTCAAGCTCCATCCAGTTTTCTGCGAGAGGGTGTTGAATGCCCTGATTTTTTCCAATCGTGCGATCGAAGACAACTCTTTCTCTGGCATAGCGTGAGGCTTTCCCAAGCGCAGCCTGCCCTAGCCCAACGGCCTCAGTTGCGATCAGAATCCGTTCCGGATTAAGGCCGTGAAGTAGACATTTCCAGCCGTCACCCTCCTCACCAATCCTGTCCGCAACGGGAACAGCCAGATCGTCAATAAAAAGTGCATTTGAATCAATGGCTTTTCTGCCCATTTTATCTATTAGTCTAACTTCAATGCTGTCTCTATTAAGGTCTGTGTAGAACAGTGTCAGCCCCTCGGTGGGCTTGTTGCAGGCTTCTAACTCGGTGGTTCTCGCGATGATGAGAATTTTGTTCGCTGTTTGTGCTGTTGTTGTCCAAAGCTTACGCCCATTGATCCGGTAATGATCTCCGTCTCGAACAGCACGTGTAGCAAGACGAGTTGTATTGAGTCCCGCATCAGGCTCTGTCACCCCGAAGCAAGCTCGATCTTTGCCCTCAATCAGTGGAGGTAACAGTCTTGATTTCTGTTCCTCAGTGCCAAACACCACGATTGGGTTGGGTCCAAAGAGGTTGAGATGCACCGCCGAGGCGCCGCTCATACCTGCGCCGGATCGAGCAATGGTATGGGCCATAATTGCTGTCTCCGTAATTCCTAACCCAGCTCCGCCGTAGGCTTCCGGCATCGCAATTCCAAGCCATCCACCTTCAGTGATGGCTTTCACAAAATCTTCAGGAAAAGCTCCGTCGGTATCTCTTTCTAGCCAATAGCTGTCATCGAAACGCTCACAGATCTTCTCGATGGCTGCCTGAATCGATTTTTGCTGATCTGTATACTCAAATTCCATGGCTTATCCCTTGTTTTATTTTTCGCTGAGGAGCGTGCTTTTTCTGAGTATGGGACAGCGATAGTTTATGTGTAAAGACTCGTAGTTGCCGAAAGCAAGGAAAACCTCCATTTTATATTCAATGCAAATCCACAGTGGCGCAGTAATATTTGAAAATATGCTCAGATATTCACATATCTGGTTCTAACAATGATTTGTGGTGGCGGATTATCCGGCATCCGTATGCCTGTATGTGCAGCGGTATAGGCAGCGCGTCAGATATTCTGGTTCATAAATCTTCGTCTAGTTGGTTTAGGGTTATCTGGATGGTTCAGGGTAATAAGGCCAGTGTGTTTGAGGAGCGATAGCTAGCATTTTCCTGTGAAGGAGAAGCGTAAAAATTGGCCAGGCCGTGTGAAACGCTGTTATGCAACGCGCAGCAAAGGCATTCAACAAGAGATGGCCGATCAAGTCTGAGAATTTGAGAATAGCTATCGTCGAACTGTAACGGGCATTTGATCATAGATGCTCAACCCATAGATTAAAAAGGAAAGAAACGCAGTGCCATTAGCCGCCGAGACCAAGAAGCTTACAAAGCGTGAGCGCACCCGAAGAAAATTGCTGACCGCGACACGTGACCTTATTTATGAAAAAGGAATTGAACAGGTCGCCATTTTAGATATCACCACCGCCGCAGGCCTAGCTGCTGGATCATTTTACAATTATTTCGACAACAAACCCGCAATCGTGCAGGCCATCATCGAGGATTTTCAAGCAGTCTTTGAATCCCATCTTGCAGAGACTCGCAAAGCGTTGAAAGACCCAGCCATGCGGATTTCAGTAACTCTGAAGTATTATTTCGAGCAAGCTCAGAGCAATGAAGCATGGAGAAGCTTCATTATCAATGCGGGACTTTCGGATGAGCAGATCATCGTTCAGTCCCGTCGTCAGTGTACCGAGGACATCCTCGCAGGCCAGCGTGGCGGTCGGTTTAAAACTGAAAATGCTGCAATTACACAAAGTTTGATTACAGGTATGGCGACACATGTCGGGCTTGAAATTCAAAGGGGACACCTGCCCCGTGCTGCAACTGTGGAAACGGTCCGCCATGTGCTCAGGATGCTGGGACTCCCGGATATTGCTGCCAAAGCTTTCGCAGAGGCGCCTTTACCCAAAATTACTGGACCTAGGCGGTCCGATTTACCTGAAGACCCCAGCATTCCTTTTCGGCTTGCAAGGGATCGTCGGCGAATGCAAAGAGCATCTGATACAGCGGTGTCGGCGGCCTCTTAGCTTTCAATCACTGACGCACTGGTCCGCAGCAAACCCGAGACAACCCGCGTGTCTGTGTTGATCAAAAGTTTTTTCGGTCGATGCGCACTACAGCTTAAGAAGGGTGAGCCCCGATCCCTACGAATAACCGGAGGGCTCAGATTGTTTTCTGATGACCCTTCCAATTTAAAGTAGTGGTTTATAGCCCAGCATAACTCTCGAGCCGTCTTTGAGCCCTTTCTTAAAACGGCCTTTCCACAGCAACCACTGCAGTGGATATTTGTCCCCAAAAGCTTCGAGCGCATGATTTATCATTGATTGTTCGGTGATGGGGGTGCCTTCTGCTTCGAACCCAGGGAGCGCAAGATGCTTTGATGAACCCTGCTTCCAAACACCCACATCGCCAACCCATATCTGGGTCAGGGTTCTGCCTAAAGTGATTGCCCTTGCCCGCCAACTATCGCTGTTCGTGCAAACTAGCAGGAGGTCTGCCACCTCCACGTACCAGATTTCGGCCTGACACCGACTATAAGCACCCTCGCGGCCAATAGGTGACAAATAAATGAGTGGCGAATTCTTTATTTCCTCAGCGAGCAGTCCCTTGCTGGCCGCGGTGCGCACCAGAGGGTTTAGTGCGCTACCGATCAAAGGCAGTGCAATTAAACCCTTCAGGATGCTTCGCCGATCAACCCTCAAAGGCCGAGTACCATCTTGGCCATGATATTGCGCTGAATCTCGTTTGAACCTGCATAAATAGACACTTTCCTGGTATTAAAATAGTCCGGTGCTGCGGTGTTGGCATACTCTGGGCCAATCGGTTCAGCATTTAATCCTTTGATTGGGCCTGGATTGTCAAACGGGATTGCGTAGCTAGCTGTAGCCTCAAGCGCCAGCTCTGTCAGTGCTTGCTGAAGCTCTGTCCCGCGGCATTTGAGCAATGACGATTCTGGCCCTACATTTTTTCCGGCAGACAGAGAACTCAAAATTCGCAGCTCTGTAAACTCCATTGCTGAGATTGCGATCTCTGTCTCGGCCATCTTCCTCTGAAAGTCGGGTGACTCCGATAGAGGTGCTTCGCCATCTTGTTCTACCAAAGCAATCTGGCGGATTCGATCCAGTCCAGCCTTCAGGCCATGGGAGTAAGCGTTGCCGCGCTCAAATTCAAGTAGATACTTTGCGTAGGTCCAGCCTTTTCCTTCCTCGCCAATGAGATTTTCGACAGGTACCTTTACGTCGGTAAAGTGGACCATGTTAATTTCTTGGTGGCCCTCTGGTGGGCAATCAATGGTGACAATCGGCTGCACCTCAATGCCCGGTGAGTGCATATCGATCAACAAGAACGAAATACCCATCTGCCGAATATCTTCATCGCTCGTACGAACAAGGCAAAAAATCATGTCGGCGTGCTGCCCCATGGTGTTCCAAGTCTTGGAACCATTAACGATGTAATGATCGCCTTCGCGTACCGCTTTTGTGCGCAGCGATGCCAAGTCGCTTCCCGATCCCGGCTCTGAATAACCCTGACACCACCACACGTTCGTCGCCAAGATATCTGGCAAATACTTTTTCTTTTGTGCCTCGCTACCATATTTCATGATGACAGGTGCCACCATTCCCAAACCGAAGGGAATAATTGCAGGGGTATCTGCGCTGGCCATCTCCAAATCAAAAAGGTATCGCTGGGTCGGAGTAAACTCTGGTCCTCCATGCTCGGCTGGCCACCCTGGTGCCGCCCAGCCTTTCTTAGCAAGCGCCTGCTGCCAGTACACATGGTCTTCCTTTGATAGCGCCCCACCCGGGCTACGCTGTTTTCTCGCGCGCATTTCTTCGGGGTAGTTTTCCTTAATCCAGTTTCTCACTTCAAGCTGGAACGCAAAATCTTCGTCGCTGAAATTTAAATCCATAGGTCTAGTCCTTTCCTGTTATCTCAATTATACGGGGGCTCAGGCAGCTTGCTCAATAAGCGCCCGACCAACCACCTTTAAGGCAAGCGTCTCTTCAGTGCCCTCGAATATCGATAGAACGCGAGCATCTAACCAATAACGGCTAACTGCTGTTTCTTCTGCATACCCCATACCGCCGTGAAGCTGCATCGCCTCTCGAGTGACCCATTCTGCGGATTTACAGGTAATCAACTTAACGAGGCTAGCCTCCATTTGGCCACGTCCTTCGTCCATCAAGCGTCCCACCTGGTAGGTAAACTGTTGCCCCCCGGCGATGGCCATGGCCATCTTAGCAATTTTGACTTGCGACAATTGGTAGTCGCCGATCGCTTTGCCAAATACTTTACGGTCTCGGCTGTATCGAACAGCATGCTCGAAAGCGCCCTGCATTAGTCCGCAGGCCCGGGCGGCTGTTTGAATGCGCCCGCCAGTAAATCCTCGCATTGTAAAATAAAATCCCCGTCCTAAGCCTTGGCTCTCACCAATGACATGACTATGCGGTACCAAAAATTGATCGAAAAAAAGCTGATAGCTGTGCATCCCACGATAGCCTACCGTGCTAATAGACTGCCCGGTGAGCTTTCCACCGCCGGACTGTTCCACCGTGAAGGATTCCTCATCGGTGCTCGGTTTCTCCACCAGAAACAGGCTCAAGCCCTTATGTCCCAAACTAAGATCTGGGTTGGTTCGCGCAAGGGTTAACAAAACATTTGCTTTGCCGGCGAATGTGCTCCAAGTCTTAGCGCCGTCGAGTAGCCAGCCGTCTTCGGTCATTGTTGCTTTGAGTCTTGTAGACGCGACGTCAGAACCATAATCTGGCTCGGTTATCGCGACGGCGCAAAGCGTATCTCCCGCTGCAATACCCGGTAACCAATGTGCTTTTTGATCTTCTGTGCCGCCTTCGATCAGCGCTCTGGAAAGAATTTCTGGTCGGGTAATCAGCGATCCGGCGCCTCCGAGGGATACGCGGGAGAGCTCCTCTGTTACCACAATCATACCCAGCGTATCCTCTCGATCATCAGGCAGTAGCCCCCCGTACTGTTCGGGTACAGACAAGCCAAAACACCCTAATGCTTTTAAACCTTCGAGAATGGCATCAGGAATGATTTGGTCCTCGCGATGAATGGATTCTGCCAAAGGCGCAACCACAGTATCAGCGAATTGAGAAAAGGTGTCAGCCATCAACTGTTGGGCTTCGGGCAAACCTCTATTATCCTGAGGATTTGACTGGCTCAGCGCTGCCCCAATTTCTCCAAGGTGCGCCGCGCTTAGCGCGTGTTCTAGAAAGGAGTGCAGATCTTCGGAAGGCGTGATCGCTCTCCTATCAAGCCCCAGTTCTCGGGGAGCGCTACTCAGTCGATTCAAAGTTGATTGGATCATTTGAGCTGCGAAGGTGCTTGCCATTGTTTCAGTGAGCGGAGAGGCCCCTGCAGTGCTGGCAAGATAAGCTTCGGCGCACCCCATCTCGGCGGCGCTTAATGCAAGGTCATAAGTAGCTTGCTGATGAAGATCAAGTTGATCCGCGGAGAGTTTCCCCCCGGTGGAGCACCTCGCTTTTAACGCACTTAACCCCTGTGCAACCACCCGCTGGGTCCAGTCGAGATGCGACCTTGCATTCATCATGTCGGTTCCTATTTTTTGTGCGTCGTACATACTCCACCTGCTCTACTTGAGGCAATATCCTTGGCGCCTAAGTTCACCAGCTGTGCATGGTGGCGGAAATAACTATCTGCAGACAAAGGATAGCAATCAAAATTCTGCTTTAATCGTTACGTACCAAGTCGCGTTTCGTGTC
>Ga0213863_10001842_pt1 | contig 15275 bp, 6 predicted proteins | sample PICome_8_FD_160128 | JGI IMG/M metagenome (GOLD analysis project Ga0213863, IMG submission 160128) | Coastal seawater microbial communities near Pivers Island, North Carolina, United States - PICO497 | ecosystem: Environmental > Aquatic > Marine > Coastal | place: USA: North Carolina | collected... | reverse complement strand
TCTCTCTCTCTCTCTCTCTTCGTCTCCTTCTCCGAAGAAACAGCGAAAAGAAACGGGACTCCTCCTCCTGGTGTGTACGCGTTTCCGTCCTCGTCTCGATGCCAAAGTTCGTATATATATATATATGCGTGCGCGAAACTCTCACGAAGAGCATTCGTCCGTGTGTCTGTTCTTTTTCCCCTAAAAGTCGTTACAACGAAAGGGGGATTTCACTCTTTCACTCTCACTCTCTCGACCACGACCGGCGCTTTCGCGAACGTACCTTTCTCTCCTCCGCGTCTGTCTCTCGCTCTGCGCGCGAGCTGCTCTAAAAAACAGTCGAAAGCGTCAAAACTCGTCTTCTTCGTAAAGAGAGAACGCGTGATAAAAAGCAAAACAAAAATGGCGAACAACGCACCGGGGAGGAGAACCACCCGAGCGCAATCATCCGCGGGGAAGAAGACGAGCAAAACGCCTCCTAAGAGTCCTCCTGTGAGTACGAATACGAAGAATACGACGAAGAGAAAGAAGAAAGAGGAAAAGGAGGACCTGTTACAAGTGGAGGAAATCGCGAAGAGAGTGAAACGAGCGTCGATTGAGACAAAGGAGGAGGAAAAGGAAGGAGAGAAAACAAAGGAGAAAGAGGAGACCAACGAGGAGGAGTACGCGTACGCGGAGATCAACTCCGTCTTGAAACGGCTACACTTTGAAGCGAGAGAGCGAAGGCGGACGAGCATGAGTCCTTGATGAGAAGATAACAGAATGATATGAACGAGAATGATACTGATAACGATACCATTCGCGACATTATATGAACGCACGTAGAAATAGCAATGTAGGTGTAGAGTTGATGTAGGAATACGTTTTAAATAAAGCGGCGGTGTTTATAAAAATACATATTATTACGCGCCATTCGTTTAGCTTTTAAACGCTTTGCGGTAAAGCGTCGTCGTAGACTTGGTCGATGTCTTGTATCCTGGGCGAGATGGGAGGTTTCCGTCCCATGCCGTTCGCTTTGATGGAAATCTTACCGAGGTTCGGTTGGACGAAATCACCAAACGCGGCGCGCGGGGAGCGCTGGGTTGACTGTTCGTTGTTCTTTGTCGTCGCGCTACTCGTCATTTCGTCTTTACTTTTGGATTTGCCGAGGTTCGCCAAGGCATTCGCGCTTATTGTCGTTTTGATGCGAGACATGACGGATTTCCCGCCACCACCACTACTCGTGTTCGTAACATCCGTTTTAGACGGAGGACTGCTTTTCTCCATGGCTAAACCGGCGGTGTTGACTTTGCCCCCGACGTACGCGCTGTCATCGGTAGCGGCGTTGGAGTTTTTCTTGGACGAAGTTCTTCGGACGCGATGCGGGGAAGCTTCGTTCGATCGCCTACCGCTTCTGCGACGGTGTTGTTGTTGGTGGTGGTCGTCGTCGTTGGAATCGTCGGAGTCGGAGCGATTAGAATCATCGTCAGAGCTCGATGCGTATTCGCTATCTTTTGGAAAAAACATTGGATCGATGTTACTCTCACCAGTACCGACGTTACCTATGTAGTTCCCATGCTCGTCAAACATATCGATTTGTGAATCAAGCGCTTGGGAATTTTCCGAACCGAATCGAAGGTGCGAGGGCAAATTCCCTTCCGATTGGTTCGAAAGCATCGAGCGCGTGTCCGCTTGAGAGTGTTTGTCTAGGTCAAAGTCGTGTTGGCGCATCTTCTTGTACGCTTTAATCGCCGCACGTTGCGCAAAGACATCGGAAACTGGCGCGTAGGCGTTCGGTTTGCTACTACCGCTCACGGTGCGGTAGTTATCGTGCCCGCCGCCACCGCCACCGCCACCACCACCAACTCCGCCAGCATGTGAAGACCCATCGGGCTGTTGATACACTCGACCGTCCGTTTGGAACGAGTGCATGATTTCGCGCCCGTATACAGATCCTGGCTGCGACTGTACCGTGCCTAAAGCAGTTTGACCGCCTCTCGATTTCGGCGCCGAAGAAGAAGCGCTCGCTTTATCTACCGCTCGTTGTTGTTTCGATTTATTCGACGATTTAACCGCGCCTATTTGTAACAACAAGTCGTCTTCTCCGTCGTCTACCGACGATGGCGCGTTGACGATGACACCTTCTAAAGGAACATCTAAATCCACGCGCGCCGCCGCGGATTTCTTCTTGCGCAACGCCTCCTCTTCCTTCGCTCTTTGCGAGGCTAACAAACCTTGCTTCTCCTCTCCGCTCGCTTTCGGAGGGCGCATGCGTAGATGCTTCTTCAAATTTTTCAAATTCATTTTTTTCTTCGTCACCGCGGTCACCCCATCTCGTTTGATGTCGTGTTTAATGATTGAAAACTGCTTCAAAATGTTCACCGTGGCGGTGCTCGAAATCAAACCAGCGAATCCGATGCACAACAACATCACCACGGAGGTGAAGTAAAACTCGCTAAACGTTTCTTCGACCGTCCAGGCGATGATTTTGACGCAATTCCACCACGCGGTGCACGAAACTGCCGTCTCGAAAACTGCCACCGCGAACGGCGTGGTCGATTCATCCTTATCGCCTCGGAAGGTTTTCCTCAGCGGTAAAGTCAATCCAACAAAACATCCAGCAAATTTCGCCGGTAAAGTCGCTAAATTAGCCAAGAACGCGAACGCAAAGTTCGTCAAGAATCTATTCTTCTCGCCCGGTAACGGTGGCGTCGCTTTCAAAGCGAACGCAAGATCGAACAGTCTTTCCGAAAGACACGGCAAGATGTACACCAACCAAATCAAAACGTTCGCGTTGACATTACCTCCGACGTAAGCGGCGTTGCCGAGCCAAATTTCTTTGAGAAATGCCGTCGGTAAGACTAATAAACACCAAAAAGACAACAGAGTACTCAACACTTGGTGCGTTAACCCATGAAACGCGGCGTACTTCTTCGCCGCTTTCTTTCGCGCGCTGGTTGCGACGTCGTTTGTTTCATTCTCGTCGATACCCGGCATCATCGCGCCGCTACTCATATTCACGCCACTTCTTGATGCTACTGATCTTTGAGCATCGTTCGTAACGACCCAATTGGCTTCTAATAAACAATTTACGGCGTGTTTGTGCGTCAAACTCGCGTAATTTCGATGTTCGTAGTATGTCTTGGCACAATAGTTTGCGAAATTACCGGGCACACGAACCGATAACACTTCTCGTCGCGAAGCAGACGGTGACGATTTTGAGCTTAGCGGTAGCGCAACTTTCAGACCGTGCAACCACACGCGCATACCGGCATCTGCTACAGGTACGGCGCCGTTCACGCGAGTATCCCAGCCGCCGATTGTTTTCAGCGCGCTCGAAGCGAACGCCGTTCCCGGAATGGCGTTGGACAACGCGCATCCAGATTTTTCCGCACATATCGTAGTCATTGACGTTTGTTTCGAGCATCTAGCCCGAACACCAAACCACGTGTTGGTTTGTAAGTTACTATTCTCAAATCTCGCGTTCGGCACGACGCACGCGATGCGCAAATCTCTCGTTTGTAAATAACCGCCCGCGGAACCTCCGTACTTCTTCTTCATCGAATTCGACGCCGCGGAAGAGGACGTATTTCGCACGTAAAACGACGGGATAATGTGCTCTAAATACTCCGGGTCTGGCAAATAATCTTTCGTAAAGGGTACGATAATTTCGGCGCGCGTTTTCAATCGTCCTTTTTCCAGCGCGTTGCCAAAGCTGACGATTTTGTGCGACCTCTCTTCTCGTCCGCTCGAGGACGCCGTTCCACTTTCACCTTGTTCTATATCGTTCCTTTTATTGTTACTATTATTATTAATATTATTACTGCTATTACTGTTATTGCGCGTCATCTCATTCGCTTTCAAATTCCCGCTCGGCGTCCGAAACAAAGACCCGCCGCTCGCACTACTCGTCTCGAACTCGCTCACGTTGAACACGTCGCACATGACGCCGCGTTCTCTCCATCTCGCCGCACACTTCACCGCCGCGTTCTCAAACGTACTCATCCCCGCGGTAGAGGTGGTCGTGTTATTACTGCTCTCATCCATCGTTCTCACCGAGCTTAAATCGAGCACGTGCACTTCGAGTAAATCTCTCGGCCAATGGACGAAACACAACGAATCGATGGATTCGGTCACCTGATCGTTGGAGTCGTTGGCCCCGTCTATGACTAATTGCAAACACACGGACGGGAACACGTGCGGGAGCATCGGTCTTTCCGGGTATAAATAAGCATTTTCATCATCCTCTTCATCTTCATCTTCCTCTTTCTCTTCTTCTTCCGTCTGCTCTGCGATGATGTCGTCGTTATTCTTCCGCTCCAATTCCGTTGCGTTTCCCCGAATTCTGCTCTTCCCCCGTTGTTGTGATGATCTTCTTTTTATAACGCCTCGCGTCACCAACGCCTCCCTCGCGGCTTCAAAACGCATGAGACCGTTCTTAAACCATACGACGTACAAACAAAACAACGGGAAATGGGTAAACGCGACGAGGAATGTAAAGGTAACGCCGGAAAAGAACGTCATGATGATGTGATTTTTTGGTCCCCAAAAGAGAGGGGCAAAGCCTCGTTCTGAGGGAAATGTCGCACAAAAATACTCGTAAATATCGCTCGCGGTGAAGCCTTGAAGGACTCTCGCATAAGAGCGCGCTTCGAGGTCGTCGCTTCTGAACGAACGCGTAAGTGTAAAGAGGGGAGAGATCTGTTTTATCTTCCTCGGTGATCCCGAGATTTGCTTTTAAAACGTATTTAATTCCTCTTTTATGAGGCCTGTGTCTGTAACTTTATATCTTCTCGTTTGCTCTTCACAACACGATTGGATCCTTCGCGGATGCACCGGGGGGCGCGCTCCCAGGAGGGGCGAACTCGGCGAGCATGATGCGCACGCCTCGATTAACCACCTCCAATTTCGGTGGTTCTTGATACTCGTTCTGATCCTCTTTTGGAATATTAAACAGCGGACCTTGTCTTTCGTTCAAAAGCTCGGCTCTGCCGGTGGGTATGCCGCCGATTTGGAATTCGACGCGTCCTTTACATTTCTTCTTCGCAGAAAGGAAGCCGTCAACTTTCCAAGCGACGAGGTCGTTGAAGTGCCCCAGGGGCAATCTGAACATGTCGAAATCGTACTCATCTTCGACCTCCTCTGGAGGTTCGGAGAAATATAACAAAGCCAATTCTTTCGTGTTCTGAAGGCGCGGCGGAAACTTTGAGCGACGAGTCTGGATTGCATGACCTGGGTTGATGTTTAGACGCTTAAGCATAGGATACGTATCTTCCCCTCGATCAATTTCGGGAGTAAAAACCTTGCGCCCAGCTTTACACGCGAGCAATAGCTTGTCCATCTGTGTGGCCTCAAAATATTCGTACTTATCACACTCATCACCATCACCGTAGTAGGAGCGAATGAAAGACTGCGGTTCATCTGATTTTCTCTTTTTCGTCCACATGCGACGCGTTTCTTCGTTATCGTCCCATTTCAGGCCTGGAACAGCGATCGAGTAGCCTCTTCTAACATACTTCAAGAGACGTTGCACGTAAGCCGGCGTTCGCTTCTCTTCCACCATTACGTTGCATCGGGTTCGCAACGCCAATGCGGCACGAACCGTACACTTCACGGTTTTCCCGTTGTAGTAAAATCCACAACAGTCTACATCAAAACACTGTACCACTTGCGGCGCGTCGTCGTGGAGACGCAAAATGACAGAGACATTTCGATGAGGAAACGCAAAAACAAACGTCACCGTGTGTTGCGTTCTCAAGACGCACGGTTTCGTCGAGGGCGATTTGCACCCTTTTTGATTCTTGGCGATTTCAAAGAGACGCTTGATCTTCTCTCGCGCTTGCGCGTCGGACAAACCATACAAGAACAGATCTATGTCCGCGTTTTGGTTAGACAGCGGGTGTAAATTGGGCGTCAAGGCGTGTAATACCGCACCCCCTTTGAGAACGAGAAGAAGCAGTCAAAGGTCAGTCACATCAAATAAAGAGAAAAAACGCTCGATGTACCTGCAACGACGACGCCTTGCCAATCGAGCTCGGTAAAACCTTCGAAAAATCCGCTGGAGATTTCGTTAAAGCGACGTATGAAGTCTGTCTTGCTCGGGACGACGAGTCCATGAACGACTGGTACGGTTGGCTTGTCCTAAAGAAAACGTATCAGCTCGTATTTTTGTATCTAAGAAAAAAATATCGCTCACGTCTTCAAACAAAAACGAAAGCTGATCCCTAGCGACGTCTCTCTTTTGAAAGACGTGCTGATTTTTCACGTCGTAGACGTCCAGTATGACGTCGCCGGCCTGTTTGAGCGCGTTTTGCTCGTCTTTGTCTGCTTGTGCGTTCATCTTTATTTCTCTAAAGCTGTGCGTGTGTGCTCTTCTTTTTGAAGTCGTTTGTTTTATTACATGAAGCTATTTTCTCGGCTATTCCCTGGGAGGGCCCAGTTTAGAGGGAAAGGGATTTTTCGATTTCTTTCTTTTTCTTCCTCCTCCTTTGTCTTGTTCCTCCTTTGTCTCGCTCCTCGAATGACTCTGTGAGTATCACATCCTTCTCCTCGTCAAAGACGGCGCCGAGAGTTTTCAACATTCGGAGAATCCTTTCCGCTCTTCCGTCGATGAACAGTTTCTTCTTTTTCGATACTTCTTTCATTGTCTTGCTTTGTTTTTCATGTTCGAGGTGAGCACAACGAGCGACGTTGCCGAGCGCGTATCCGTCCAAATACGGCCTCTCGAGGAGGAGCGATTGAAACTCTGGAATATCGCGGAGGTTTTGCTCCTCACTTTTGTCGTCAACTTTGTCTTCTTTTCCTTCTTCTTCGTCGTCGACGTCGTTGTTTTCTTTGGTCGTTGTTGTTTGCTCCACTGCGGTAATAACAGCCGTCCATGGTAACAGAAACTTGAAATGTTTCCGCGTGAACATTTTCTTCGGGAACCTTTTTCTTTCTGCAGAGTAGTTTTCGACGAGTTTTCGTTTGCAATATTGGCGGTATGCCACCGCCGCGGGGACGAGCATTTCCTCGAACCGAAACTGGTCGTCGTCCCAAACAAAACCAAGCAATGCTAACGTTTCTAATCTTTGCGGTTGGTGCAAAATGTACGTTCCTTTCGCGCGCATGTCGTTGACTTTCACGCCGAGCGGGAAATCTTTCAAATAAGGTTTGCGTAACGCCTCGTTCTCGCTGCTCTCCACATCCACTCCATCCACGCAGTATTTGTGCGGCACGTTCAAATGACCAAACTTCTCCTTGAACAAAACTAATCCGGGCACAATCTGCTTCTCAAAAACGAACTCGTCATTGTCCCAAACAAACCTCTCCCCGGTCTCCGCGCCGACCGCGTCCAACGCCTTCAATTGCGCTTCGGTTAAACTCGCTCGACCGCGTCGAACTCGGAAATTGTGCACCGCGCGACCAAATGAACGCGGCGTCTGCTCTTCCTCCTCCTCCTCCTTTTTCTCCTCCTCCTCCACCTCCCCGTCTTTACTAAACTCGTAACCTTTTGGCACGTTTAAATGTTTGAACTCGGCGTAAAATCGTCGCAATCCCGGGACGAGGACGTTCGATATGAATTCGTCCTCCTTCAGTTGTTTCTTTGTCTTCCTCTTTGGTTTTACAGTCGTTTCAGCCGTCGTCGTTGCATCATCGAGCTGCTCTCGCTGCTGTTCTTGCTCAGCTGCTGCTGCTGCTGCTCCTCTTCCTCTGGCAAGAAAGGTGCACGTCGAAAAGCAAAATCGATTTCTCGAGGTATTGCCGAGCTGCTCACGTCGAAGACGTCCCCCTCCTTCTCCTCTTCCTCTCGTTTCGTAACTCGTCGACGGTATCGTCGATCCATATCCTCGTCGTCGCGTTCGTCGCGCCTCCTCCTCCTCCTCCTCATTCGTCCTGGAGAAAAAGTGTGAATTTCCCCTAATACTACTAGAAGACGAAAAACTCCCCGCGTTGATGATGTTGCGGCTACCGTTTAAAAGGAAAAGACGTGATGATGATGATGATGATGATGATACGAGATGCCCCCCGATGATGCGCAGAAGCGCGGCACGATTTGAATAATGCATCTGTTATATTTCTCGCGTGTATACGCGAGAGAAAGTTTTGACGAATTTTTGACATCAGCGGAGCGAAAGAAAAGCAGATTTGTATATTCCGGACGCGCGTGGAGGATGGCAAGAACTTTTAAATAATCTCTACTTTAAACTAGTAAGCTATACGCTGCAAGAAGCGTTCTTCATTTTCGACCTCGCTCTAATTCGCGCGTTCACAACGCATGTCTATGTGTACATATGCATCATCGTACTCTTTACGCGGGGTAAATCTGTCTAGGCATTTCCGGCGGCATCGGTCCTCGATCGGTCGGGTACCCGACCGCTCTCTGATACCACCGACTCCCGTCGAGTTCCACGTCCACGTTCAAATGCGAGTGACCAAACACGTGGATGTGCTTGATCGTGCTGTTGTAATCGAATCTGCCTTTTTTAAACCGAGCTGCTGGGCTGCTTCGACCGCTCCCGGGGGTGGATTTACAATCGCACTCGTCTCTTAACGCGAGGATGTCCTCGCCTAAACTTTCGCTGCCGACGACTTTTTCGATGAAGGGCGTGCCGTTGAATAAATCGGGGAGAGGAACAAAATGGCCAAACGTCGCTAAAAACGCAACCTCGTTACCGCAATCGACGGCATTTACGTCGTCCTCGTTGTTGTTACGAGTAGTATTCGATACTCTCAACGACTTCGGTAAGAAACTTTCTAAACTCATTTTCCCTAACCGTCTCCAAAACTCGTCCAACGTCGCCGGGTGCGAATTTCTTTTATCCTTCGGATCTCCGATAGCCGGTGGCCAAATGCACGCCCCGTCAAAGTGCACCTCCATCTGCGTAAACGGCCTAGTTCCACCTTTAAACGTCTCCGTGTACCAACTCAACATCGGTACCACCAATATCCGTTTCGTTTGTCGCATGCCTAACTCGTTCACCCCCTGGTGCGTAAACACCGTCGGCGTGCACCGAACGCCGATGCTCGTCACCGCGTCCATGATGACCACAAACTTATCCACCGAATCTCCCATCTCCCCTCTCCCCGGCGACCATAACTCGTGGTTCCCCACGCAATAGAAAACCTCCTGATATCGCATCTTAAACAGTTTCAAAGCGTCGATGACTTTTTGCACGTCCGTCGCCACGTCGCCGGCGACGAGTAAAACAGTCCCCGGTTCCGGGTGCGAGCAATTTTGACAAAATCGAACGACCCAATCTTTATTCGCTTGCATGTCCGCGTGCACGTCAGACGTGGCAAATATTCGCCAATACCTCGAACCTTCTTCTTGGGAGTCATCATTTTGCCTAAACTGCTGCTGCTGCTTGTCACCGCCATTCGTATAATAATACTCATCATCATTCGTCCTCAAAGTCACCACGTTCGCTTTATTATTATTATTATTATTACTATTATTATTATTATTATTATTATTATTATGATGATGATTTAGCGTCGTCGCGTTGTTCGTATTCCTACTCGATGATGATGCGCAGTTGTTCCCGGTGTCGGTCAACCGTTCTCGTTCTTCTTCCACAAAAGACAAAGACGATGATGATTTCCCTCGTAAAGAAGAAGAAGAAGAAAAAGCGTCGTGGTTTCGTTTCAGCGCGGAAAACGCGTACTCCAAAACCTCCTCTTTTGTCCGGTTATCCTCGTACGGCACGTTTGGTTTCAAGTACGGCATTTAGTAAATCAGTAGTAGTATTCTCTCTCTGATGATGAGGTAGGAGTAACAGGTGTAGTAGTGAGTGATTTCTGCGGAGACAAAAAAAAGAATAAAATGTAAAAAACCGCTTTTTTTTCGAGCGTTTTTTTCGCTCAAAACACACACGTCCTCGTCAGAAAAAGGGATATATTATATACATCTAATAAGGAAATATATACGCTTCATCGTCGGAAGAAGAAAGCGAGTGAGAAAGAAAGCGAGAGCAGCGCGAAGAGGGTTTTGTTCGTTTTAAGTAGTGTTTGCTTTTTCTCTCCTTCTTCTTTTTTATTCGTAGTAAACGAAGAAGCGATTTTAAAGCGGGCGCACGATGCGCGAGTGTATATCTACGACTGGGTGCCTCCTCCTCCCGATGCTCCTCCTCCTCCTCTGTGTCCTTCCTGACCTGCGAATGGTGCTGATGGTGCGAGGAGCGCCAGTCGTCGTCGTTTGCGAGCAGCGATTTCATGCCGGGCAAACGTCGAAGTGCGCGTACACCGGGGTGACGAGTGCAGGGGCGGAAATTCGATTCATAAACGATGAGGAAGACGACGAGACGGTAAAGGCGACACCGGTCGAAGTGGTGGAAAACGGCGTTGGCGTGGTGGAAGTAGAAGTGCCGTTGCTGGCGCAGGAGTACGTTTTGGGGATGTACGACGGGAAAGCGAAGACGTACAAATCTAAGACGAAAGTGACGGTGGTTTCAGACGAGGATGGAGAGAGTCTAGACGATGTCGCTTCGACGAGGAGTTTGGTACGAGTGGAAACGGATAAACCGTTGTACGCGCCGGGGCAGAAAATCAAAATCCGAACGCTCGTCGCCGATATCGAGAATACGGCGTTGATTAAACAAAAAGATGGAGCGACGGTGGCGAGTGTCGAGGTGAAGGACGCGCTGGAGAGAACGATTTTTAAGAAAGCGGACTGCGCAGTGGATGTTTTTGGCGTGGCAACGGCAGAGGTGGCGATAGCGAAAGAGCAACCGCCGTTCGGTTGGTGGACCGTGAAAGCGGAAGTGGAAATAGACGACGACGGGTCGAAAGTTGTAGGCGAGACTGGATTTAACGTGGAAGAGTACGTGTTACCGTCGTTTGACGTTACTTTCGACGCGTCGAGCATGCCTTTGTACGTGTTAGCGTCGAAAAGCGCGAATGAGTTCTCCGGAAAGGTAGAAAGCGCATACACCTACGGGAAAGCGGTGGAAGGAAAAGCGAAAGTTATCATCAAAAGGCCGAGCACTTCGAATTATTACTACGGTGGCGCAGTTGGTGGTGATGTTGGTGGTGGTGATTTTGTGGCAGTCGAAGAACCCGCGTTTAAGCCGCCGGATGAATGGGATTCGAGCGGTAGTAGCAGCGGTAGCAGTGGTTATCCGAATGAAGTTTCAGACATTCTGTACGAGTCGAGCTGGATGACTTTATACGAGGGATCTGCAACTTTTGTGGCGTCAATTTCAAAATCAATGCTAGATCAGCAATGGTCGCGAAATTTGGAAGCATACGCTATGGTTGAAGAAGCAGCCACGAGAGAGATTCGAAACTCGACGGTATTGATTGTCCCAATCGTCCGCGAGGCGTTTACGCAACAAACGTCGATGATTTACCAGTCGCCAGCTTTAAAACCAGGGTTACCGATGAAGCACACGATTCAACTCGCTTCGGATATCCCTGGTGCGTTCAGTGATACAGAAGATCTTGGAACCTTGGACTTTACGCTGAATATAAACAAAATGAATTCGTACTCGTATTCTGGTGATTCGAACGCGCAAACAATTTCCACGCGAGTCTCTTCCTCCGGCGCTCTCGATATCGAATTCGACGCCCCCGCGAACGATCTCTCGTGTTGTGCATCTTACGAGGACGAAACAAACTACTTTTATGGATCCTCGCAAAAGTGTTGTTTGCAAGGGGCGAACGTGCAGCTGGTCAAGAACGCGGCGTCGAGAGATGTCGTGAAGAAGATACTCGCATCCGCGAGCGACGATATGTCTACGACGGAACTCGACGCGCTCGTGCCTTACTTATCGGTGTACTTTGCGAGAGATACTTCCAGTGCGAAGGCTTCGGTTGAAGTCGTTGTTATCAATGCGAGCTGTGAGAGCGCTGAGGCGTGTCAGTTCACGCTCGCGTCTTCGAGAAGTGATGTCGCATTCGCGTACGCCGTCGTCGACGCGGAAGGCCTAGGACGCGGTGTTTTAGAAGCGGGCACAACTACTCTCTCTTCCACTGAAACCGAAAAAACAGTGACAATGACGTATGGCAACATCGCATCCACTTTGAGCGCGGCTGTTTCAATCGCCGTATGGTCACTGAGCGGAAGCGTGTATAGTGAAACGTATCTCGCCGGGACAACTTCGGATGTTTTCTTGGTCCCCGGAACGAGCGTCTCCGTGGAAAGCGAAAGCGAAATCGCGTTTCCGTATGACATCACCATGAACACTAACGTTTCGGAAACGAACGTCGTTGCAACGGGCACAGACATTACATTCACTATTATCGGCGCGCCTGATGGCGCGCGCTCGTACATTCTCGCCATCGACGAAGCTGTCGTGATACAAAGCGGCGGGAACACGTCTGCTTTAAAAGCGACGACGTTTTTGTCAAGCGTGTACGATGCTAAAACGAACACTTTGGATGCGAGCTCGAATACGTGGCCATGTGATGCAACGTATAACGATAACGATATCAAACTTGATCGCGTAACGATTATATCCACTGCTGAGATTGCGAGTTATTGTGACCCGTCGTCGTCGAGTAACGGAGGATTTGGAGTCGGAATGCCGGAAATTGCGTTTGGTGCCGATATAGCCATGGACGACGGTGCCGCTGGTCAGGAAAGTACAACCAACAAAGCGGCAACAGATGTGGATTCAGCTTCATCCTCGCCTACGGTGCGCACACTTTTCCCGGAAACTTGGCTTTGGGACTCGTCTGATTCAGGTTCGTTCGAATCAACCGCGCCTGATTCGATTACAACGTGGAGCATAACCGCGTTTACCTCGCACCCGACGCAGGGTATTTCCATTTTGAAAACCGCCTCGAAAATGACAGTGTTTCGCGAATTTTTCATCTCGCCGAAAATGCCGTACTCCATCTCGCGAGGTGAAACCGTCGAGATTGTTCTCGCAGTTTTTAATTACTTGAAAGACCAAGATATGTCGGTATCAGTTTCCGCCGAAGACGTGACATCGGGTGAGGCTGTACAAATTGGCGATTCGAAAACGATCAACGTTTCAAAGAACAGCGCCGACTCTATATCTTTCGAAATTTCTCCCACGGTACTCGGAAGTATCAAACTCCAATTTTCCGCTATAGGAACCACGACGACGAGCACAGATTCAGAATCAAAAGAATATACAGATGCGGTCGAGAAGAGTATTGTCGTGAACCCGGAAGGAGTGTTCAAAACGACGACTGTTTCGAAAGTTTTTCGTCGAAGTGCGGAAGATGCGTCGGAAACATTTACTTTGAACGCATTTCCGAATGGTTTGAGTGCAAACGCGATTGTAGATACGTATTCGAGTTTCATTACCGTCGTTGGTGATATCATGGGTCCATCGATTCAAAACATCAACAAGTTTGTCCAGATTCCCATGGGCTGTGGTGAACAGAATCTCTTGTTACTGGCACCAAATGTGTACATAGCCGAGTACTTGAACTCTGCGAATAAACTCACAAGCGCTTTAAAAACGGAGCTTTCAAATAACGTCATCATGGGATATTCTCGAGAGTTGACGTATTTTCACCCATCCGGCGGTGTTTCTGCGTTTGGACCACAAAGCGACAAGTCCGCATCGTTGTGGCTCACGGTGTTTTGTTCCAAGGTTTTTGCGTCTGCGAAACGCTCGAGCGAAAGTAAAATTTTAGATGGTGTTTCAATCGACGCGACTGTTTTGAAAGGCGCTGTTGACTTTATAATATCTACTCAAGGCACGAACGGTGCGTTTTCAGAGCCCGGAGTCGTTTTACACTCCGAAATGCAATCGCAATCGGGAGATAAATTCGTTTTATCCTCGTATGCCGCTTTGAGTTTGATTGAAACGGTTGCATCGATTGACAACCCTTCGACGAAAACGAGCGCGCAAAATTCGATTTCAAGCGCGTTAGAGTACGTTGCTTCTTCCTTGGATTCAGTTAAATCCGCCGCGATCGCGAAGGAACCGAGCGCTGTGTATTCTGTAATAGTCTCCACGTACGCCTTCGCCTCTGCGTGCGCTTCGTTATCGACGCACTGCGATTTGGCGAATTCTTGGATAACGGGCGTTCTCGAGCTAATTGGAACAAGTGAAGTGGACGGCGCTACATCTTACGGCGGTGTCGGTGCCAGTAACTCTTTAAGGATTGAATCCACGGCGTATGTCGTTTTAATCTACGCTAAAATGAGCGATTCCGGGAATAACTTTTGTTACTCCGCGTTGAAATTTCTTTTACAAAATAGAAACGAGTTTGGAGGGTACGGGTCAACTCAGGACACCGTGGTTGCTTTAGAAGCACTGTCGACGTATGCAAAGCTTACGAGAGAAGCGAGTAGTTCTGGGTTGCTCGTGTTGTCCTTTCCAAACGAGGTTGGCGCTCCTTCGTTCACAGTGGACGAGTCGAGTTTCGATACATTCAACACCGCGCAAATCGCACAAAGAGGTACGGAAACGTTTACAAATCCGAGCGTTTCGGGTGATGTTTCAGGCTCGGGAGTTGCGGTTGTTTCGTATACCGTTCGGTGGTACGAAACCGTGGATTTGACGGAGGATACCTCGGATGGATTATTCACGATAGATGTGACGACACGCGTTGTCACGACGAAAATTTCATCTACGAATAGAAAAAAACGAAGAAGACTTTTAACGCCGAATTACTCACCAACATCGACGAGCAGTGTGGAAGATGCTGAGATGTTGCAAATGAAAGTTTGCGTGAAGAAGACGGAAATAACGAATGGAGCGGATGGTATGGCACTTTTGCGTGTCCCGATGTTTTCCGGTTTCCAACCGGTCGAGTCGTCCATCGCCAACTTAGATCCGGAAAGAAAATACATCAAACGCGTGGAGGTGGATCCAATTACGAGCACTCTTTCTTTATACATAGAGAACTTTCCATTGAATTCGAACGATAAACTTTGCGCCACATTCGATGCTCGAAGAGTCGCGGAGGTGAAAAATGCGCAAGACGTTCCAGGAGCGCAAATTTCCATGTACTACCAGCAAGACAAATATCGAAACGCCGTGATGAAATCGACCGATTTAGAAGTTGGTCGATTCCCGGAGGACGATGGGGGTGGCGGTGTCAAGGTTGAACCAGACTCTGCGTTTGGATTTCGAGTCACTTTCATTTTAGCGTCTGTCATCGCTTTAGCTCTTTTCGCGATGGATTAAAACAAAACGAGGGGTTGTTATTCTCGATGTATCTCTCACTTTTAATCATGTAATAACAAAACTAGTATTATACGCTTGTCATTAGCTCTGTATTAATGATATTCTTCTGTACCAGGTACCATGGTACCACGGTACCAGGTACTTTATGCTCCTCTCTCTCTGTCTCCTCACACTCTCCTCACACACACACACACTCTCTCTCTCTCTCTCTCTCTCTCTCTC
>Ga0213863_10001839_pt1 | contig 15288 bp, 9 predicted proteins | sample PICome_8_FD_160128 | JGI IMG/M metagenome (GOLD analysis project Ga0213863, IMG submission 160128) | Coastal seawater microbial communities near Pivers Island, North Carolina, United States - PICO497 | ecosystem: Environmental > Aquatic > Marine > Coastal | place: USA: North Carolina | collected... | reverse complement strand
AATGCCAACGCCCTTTTAGAGAATGAACCCAATGCCGCAGTGCTGGAAATAACCATGACAGGACCTGTATTGACTTTCACAGAAAATGCTTGGGTGGCTTTTAGCGGTGCTATTTTTCCAATTTATATAGATCAAAACATAGCCAGCACAAATACCCCTATTTGGGTAAAAGCGGGCCAAGAACTGCGTTTTGGTACCCTGGAAAAAGGCGTGAGACTTTATATGGCCATTAAAGGCGGTTTTCTAAATGAGCCCCTATTGGGAAGTAGGTCCATGCAAGCCCATTTAAGTCCAATCATAAAACTAGAAAAAGGAATGGAACTCCAACACAGATCAGGGGAAAAAGACCAGGCGATTATTCTTGAAAAAAAGAGCAATACTCCTTTAGGCGCCAAAAAAATCCTCGCCTTTCAAGGGCCGGAATTTAAATACTTAAACCCAGAGCAACAGGAGGGTCTTAACCAACAAACCTTTAAAGTGAGTAATCTCAACAACAGAATGGCCTACCAGCTACTTCCTTCATTAAGTGCTTTTGAAAAAAACCAAATTACAGGACCTGTATTACCAGGCACTGTTCAAATAACCCCTTCGGGAAATATAATGGTACTCATGAGGGAAGCCCAAACTACGGGGGGCTATCCCAGGATTTTACAAATTACCCAAGAGAGTATTAATGCTTTGGCGCAATTAAAAACAGGCGACAGTTTTCGAATTAAGATTCTGCCTTTAAACTAATGTCCAACACCTCAACCTCTAAGTAATAGCCTGCCATTATTGGCTTTCACTAGAATCAATTTTAATCTTTTATCACAATCAAGCCATAAGCACCGTGGGCAGCTACCAAAGGGTTGGAAGATTTACTGAATTTTTTAAAGCGGTCTTTCAAGACCTCTAATTGTGCTATGACCATGCCTTTTACCTCTGCATCCGTATCTTCATTGCCTTTTAAGTCTATTAAAATATGGAGGTAGGCTTTTTGTAATTTCCTGTCTAGAACTGACTGTGGCGCTTTATCTAAAACAATATCTGAACTCAGTCTGTTGAAGAGCTCCGGTAATGCCAGGCCGTTTCCTTCTAAGGTATAATGCGCAGAGAGCATGGCGGTTAATTTTTTAGGCGCAAGCATAGTTTTCAATAAATCCATTTGCATCTTAGACACTGCATCTAAGGCCCCGTCTGAGCTAAAACTAGATACCAAATCTTTAGGAATAAGCCAAGTGGGTGCGTTCCACACCTCAGCATTTAAAAAATCCAAAGCTTCTAATTGAGTCCCCGATGGCACATTCACATAGGGCGTTCCTTCTTGGTTGTTGTTTAATCGAGTTTCGTTTACCCCTCCTACAAGCTTAGCCACATGGTACACATATCTCCTATACACCCCTAAAAACTCTCCGTGTAATTCCGCTAAATCATCATAGGTGCTGTTGGGAAACTGTGCCCAGTCTTTTAAATTTTTACCGACTATTTTTAGATTAGACAAACCGTACTTACTGGCTTTAATAGGGTTGTCTCCAATATTTTCTGTTTGAGAATTGGGGTCGTTCCCGCCTGATCCAAACATATATATAGGATCTGTACTTCTAGCGTCTACCCATTTACGCAAGCTTTCTTTAACGGCCAATGGATCTTTACCGGGGAAATAGCGATACCCCCATTCAATGGCATAGTTGTCATAAGGTCCTAATTGGCGGACAAAACGAATGTTTTTGTCTCCTGGTTGGGCTATATAATTATAACGGGCGTAGTCCATAATGGTCGTGGCAATCCCCATTTTCTGGGTAAAAGTACCAGATCTTAAAGAGTCTACCGGATAGGCACTTGAGGCTTTCATATTGTGCGGCAAACCAAGGGCATGCCCTATTTCATGAGAAATAACGCGGCGCATCATCTCCCCAATGTCTTCCTCAGGCGTGTCTAGGGTTCTGGCTTTCGGATTGGCTGCAGCGGTTTCTAATAAATACCTGTTTCTGTAAGAGCGCAAATGGTTGTGATACCAAATAATATCACTCTCAATAATTTCTCCTGTTCTGGGGTCAGAAACACTTGGTCCAGTAGCATTTCTGGTGGTAGACGCCACATAGCGCACCATAGAATAACGGGCGTCTTCCGGACTAAAGTCTGGATCTTCTTCTGGAGTAGGCGCATCTTTGGCTACTATGGCATTTTTAAATCCTGCCTTTTCAAAAGCGCTGTTCCAATCTTCTATCCCTTTTCTAAAATAAGGGCGCCATTTTAAGGGGGTAGCGGGATCCAAATAGTACACAATTTGCTTCTTTGGCACCACTAATTCTCCACGCGAGTAGGCCGCTTCATCTGAAGGCTCGAGCCTCCAACGGCGCACTATGCTATAGGCATCGGCCTTTAAGGCCTCAGAAGAATAATCAATTTTATCCAAAGAGAACCAGCCCACCCTTCGGTCTTCATAACGCACTGGCATGGGGTCTTCTGGAAGTAAAATAAGGGAGTGATTCACCACAAAACTCAGGGTCTCCGTATTATTGCCTCTAGGGGCTTTACGGGCGCTATAGGTGAGGGTATGGGTCACTTCTGTATTGATAGGAAAAGAGCGCACTCGGTCTATACTGGATCGTTTTTTGTCTACACCACCCATTTTATAGGCTTCTTTCTGACGGCTCCCTACAATATTAAAGCCTGGTGAGTCGTCCGAAAAATAATCCGTTACTTCTATTAAATACTGCCCTTCTTCCTCAGCGGCTATCTCAAATGCTGCCAAAATTGGGTGGTTGTTGTTTTGCACCACACTGAGGTGAATGGGATCTGACTCTTGTGCCAAAGCATTATAAGACACTTGAGTCAATACAATTTTTTGACCTCTTTTTTCAAAATGCACCAATTGTTCTGAAGTTTTTGAACCCGCGTTGCTATAGGCAGAATAATTAGCAGGAATACGCACAATTCTAGTCACCATAAGTAGGTCTTTATGGAGCAGTTTCTCTGAAATTCCAAAGAACAATTTTCCACCCACTTCAAAGTAACTGTCTATTAAGCCTACTTCTTTTTGCAGGTCTTCGGTAATTTCTGAAAGGGTTTTAGGAGCTTTTTTATCGTTATTTTTTTGGGCTTGAGTGCCTACGGAAAAAACTAAAAACAATAAAAAAGTAATTTTTGACAATCGAGATAAGGTCATAAGAAGGGGTTTTTACACCCCTAATATCGGAAAAAATATCAATAGGTAATATATAGCCATCCAGATCTTGGGGCAGAGCCGTCATTTAATTGCACTATGTAATAATAGGGTCCTGCAGGAAGGGGTTTTTTGCTTTTTTGATACTTCCCATCCCAATTATTTTTATAGCCTTGTTGGTCAAAAACCAAATTCTTATGCCGGTCAAAAACCCTGACGTAAGCACTGGAATATTGTGTTATATTTTGAATGAGCCAAACAGATTCTAATCCTGGTTCATTGGGCGTGAGTAGTTCAGAAATACAGAGGTCTGTGTCTGCACAGCCGTCGTTGTTGTCATCTGGATCTTCGTTGTCTCCCAAGCCGTCTCCATCTACGTCTTTAGATTCACTTGGATCTATGGCTTTGATCGTAGTAAGTCTATTAATATTTCCCCATATACTTTATGGACTTCCAGTAGCTGTTAAAGAAGTACAAAATAAGCTTGTTGAAAGCAATCAAAAGGGAAAAAATATAAAAAAAAGGATCAGAAATACCAAAAGACACAGCATATTTCTTAGAGATAAAAGCAACAAATTGGAGGCCTCTAAAAGGTTCTTATTTTGGGCCGAAATTTTCCCTAAAAAAATGATGTGAAGAAATAATAGTGAATATATGTATCTCATAAAACTACTTATAGTTAAGTAAAATTATTGATAATGAAAAATATAAAAAATAGGGATAAAATAGGTTTACCCTTATCTGGCTAAGGCATAAATCGAATACATTTTATTCTTTTGTCTTGAAAAAATCTGCGTTCTTCAAATATATTTTTATTTGTCTTCAAAAGTTTTTGACTCTTCTTCTCTATTTCACTTAAAGAATGTCTTTGTTTCTTTTTAGGCAGTCATAAGTAAGCTCTTGCGAGTAAATAGTCATGAGTGCAGAGAAAGAAATGATTACTATGAGTGTGTATAAACGATAGTGATGAAATCAATGCACTATTTGCCAAAAGAATCAATAAAATGGAACAGGGAAATCTGTCTGACAATCATTCGCCTAGTTGCTTTTTATAAAAATCAAAAGCCTTTTGAGCCACCTTTCTACCTAAAACAAGCCCCTCCACATTGTCTGCTTGAATGTGATAGCCTCCCCAAACTCTTGAAATTCCGGCCATTTCTCCTGCTTCAGTAAAAGTGGGGAAATCAAGCGTTATTTCCTGCCATTGACTTTCGGGCTCTGTTAGAGAACCAGACATAAAGTTTACCTTGTGACCAAAAAAATCCGAGCCCTTAAAAAGCCTTAAAGCCTCTGCGCAAGCAGCACTCACTGTAGAATGTCCGGAAACATAGCTTGGAAAAGGAGGGCAAAGAAATACCTCAGGAGAATAAGGACGCCATTGCTCGCCTTTTAATGGACCCCAACCTTCTTTAAATCCTTTCCAACCCTCTATATCTTTGCCTTGAAAATATTCATGTACCAAAGCATATGGACGGGCATAATCGTAGTGCATTTTAGTATCCCAGGAAGCTATAAAAGCATCCATTGCAGTAATCTGATTTAAAAAATACATTTTAACATCTTCATCCAGTGAATGATTATCTCTTTTAGATACTTCTTGCGCAAAAACCAGCCAATGTCCCGCCTGTTGTACAGACTTTGGGCCGTCTCGCATGAATTCAACCAAACCTTTTTGCTCAGTCGTTAATTTAGACTGCATAGTGACTACCTCAGTCACCTCTGCTGCCAATTGATCAGATCCAAATAAAGGAGGAGGTGGAGACCTAAATTGAGCTGCCGAATCCAAAGCAATAGGAACTACCATTTGCCAATAAGGTGTTAAACAAGAGGGTGCAAATTTATCTCCATTATCACTGGTAAAATATTTTGGCTGCCAACGGTTAATGTCTGTATTTAATTCTGGGGAATTTACAGGCTTATATTGGGTATAATCGTAATAAGGAGGAAATCCCTCAGCGGCTGCACCATACTGGTTGGATCCGTCTCCCTTTCTCGCCTCAATAACCGCTTGCGCGGCCGCCTTACCTACTGCTGCAGCACCCTTTAGCTCTTTGGCCAGCGGAACAACTAATCCAAGATCTTTAAGGCGTTGCTTAAAATAAATTGAATCTGCTGGGTAATACTCTTTTAACGCGTAATATGCCGCATAAGAAATAGCTACCTCTTTATGTATTAACTGGCCTTTTTGCTTGGGCTGATCTTTTAAATAAAGGGGTATTACCTTAGGTTCAAAGACCGACCATGCATCAAAAACAGCAATGAAAACTAATCCTAAATAGCGAGAAGTTATTGTAGGCCTTGGCGCATAGCGTTCCGTGTCATTAGCGGTAGCCTCCAAAGCAATCTGGGCCCAATAATAGGCAATATTGTCCTGACCTAGAGGGAGGTCTATCCCAGTAAGAGATTTGGCTTTGGGTTGGCATTGAACCAACATTAAAGCCATACAAAAAGTGATGAAAAAAGGTTTCATAATCAGTCGATTTAATTAATTTATTGCCCCAATTCCTGCATTCCAAAGTAGCTTGTTCAATTGAGGGACTTTCTCATTTTTAAGGTTTTCCCCTCTGACTTTTAAAAGGGCCCATTCTTTATTTAAAACAGCCATTCTAGACACAGAACCCATATTTAGCTTAGGCAAGCTACTTGCTGTTTGGTTGAGCACATACAGGTATGAAGCCGTGAATTTATTAGGATAATTTTCCACGTCGTCATAGGCTTTAGACAAGCGTTGGATCATGTCATTGTCAAAAGATATGGTGCTTTCCAACACCTCTGTAATAGCCTCCTTTAAGGCTGTGTTTCCGGAAATTTCATCATTTTCCAGTAAATCCTTTAAATCCAATTGTAAAGAATACAGTGTATTCACCATTTCTGCCATTTCTCGATAAGTATTTTCTCCTGCAGTCATAAAAGTGTCCCATTCTATGAGCGCCTTTTCATCTAAAGCTTCTAATGGGTTACTTTCTAATCTTACAGCAACCTGTTTTTGGACTTCTCCAATGCGTAAAATGGCTTTATACACTCCAGGTAACGCCCTGTGACCACTGTAACTGGTTTCTATGTAGGCCTCAGGAATACCAGGCAAGCTGGGGTGTTTCATATCCCATACAAAACGATTCAAGCCATTGTTCACACCCAACAAAGGCGCTGGACTAGGCGCACCTTCATAGGCTTTATATGTTGGGTCTTTAATCCCAACAAAACGTCTAATCAGATGGTTATTAGCATCCCTGATCTCCAAAGAAATGTCCTTCTCAGAAATTCCTTCTGGTAAATGGTAATAAAACACTACTCCGTTCGTAGGATTCACCCCTTGTAGAACATCAGTCCCTTTGGGTTCAGCAGCATTCATACTACTGTACCAATTCCCTAAAATAGCCGGTTCAGGTGTGAAAAATTGGATCCCATTTAAAGCCGCTGGGGTGGCTTGTCTTATGAGGTCTAAGTCATCTAACACCCAAAAAGAACGGCCTTGGGTAGCAACAATAAGATCATTATTTTTAATTAGTAAATCTGTTATAGGTACATTTGGGAGGTTTAATTGCATGGGTTCCCAAAATTTACCTCCATTATAGGAAACAAATATCCCTTTTTCCGTTCCTGCAAAAAGTAAATCTTTCACCACAGGGTCCTCGCGAACAACTCTTGTAAAGGATCCTTCTGGGATTCCAGTCGATATTTTTTCCCATCGCTCGCCATAATTGACACTCTTATATAGGCCTGGCATTTTATCGTTAAATTTATAGCGTGTAGTCGCTATATATACCGTTCCAGGATCATGCGCAGAAACATCAATGGCATTTATAATAGTTTCAGGTAATCCCCTTGGGGTAATATTTTTCCAACTAATCCCTCCATCTTTAGTAATATGCACCAGGCCGTCATCTGAACCTGTGTATAAAAGACCTTTTTCGTGTGGAGACTCCACTATATAAGATAGGGTGCCATAATTTTCCGCACCTACCGCTTCAATAGTGTAAGGACCACCACCGTGTACCTGTTTGGAGGCATCATTCATGGTTAAATCTGGAGAAATAATTTCCCAACTTTGTCCAACATCTCTGGTTTTTAAAACATATTGAGCACCGTGAAAATAAGTATTGGATTCATGTACAGACCTGATAATTGGTGCATTCCAATTAAAACGATAAGTCATTTCGCTGGCCGCCATACCCAAATACTGAATAGGGTCTATCATAATATTGGTACTGGATTTACTCTTGGGATAATAAGCGTCTATAGTTCCTAAATAACTCCCTCCAAGCACTACATCTGGCTGGTCTGGGTCAAAAGCTAAAAAGGCACTTTCGCCTCCGGCCGATGCCTCCCAGCTCTCCGCACCAATTCCCCCATTACCCAAGGATATACTTGAAATCTTTACACTGGTATTGTCCTGTTGGCCGCCATAGATATTATAAGGAAATAAATGATCTGCATTCACCCTGTAAAATTGTGCCGTGGGCATATTATTCTGTGAAGACCAACTCAGACCGCCGTTAAAACTAATGGCCGCGCCGCCGTCGTCTGCCAAGACCATTTGCTTATTATTCGTTGGGTGTATCCATAAATCGTGGTAGTCTCCATGGGCAGGATTCATTTCTTCCCAATTTTTACCTCCGTCAATAGATTTATAAGCCGTTGCACTCATGACGTAAATAGTGTCTGCGTCTATAGGATCTAAGAAAACCTCAGTATAGTACCAGGCACGCTGAATAAGTCTATGATCTGCAGACACCCTGGTCCAATTTTCTCCAGAATCTTCAGACACAAACAACCCCCCTTTTTCTTGCCTAGAGTCGCTTTCAATAAGCGCCACCACTTTAGAGGGATTGACTCTAGATACAGCTATGGCCATTTTTCCTTTCTCTTCAGGGAGTCCATTTTCTAATAAAGTCCAGTGTACACCACCGTCTACTGTTTTATATAAACCACTCCCATCACCGCCACTCACCACCTGCCAAGGCAATCTTTGGTGTTCCCACATGGCAGCATACAGCACTTCTGGGTTTTGCATATCCATAGACAATTCAGCAGCCCCACTCAGGCTATTTACAAAAAGCTGTTTTACCCAATTTTTACCACCATCTATGGTCTTGTAAATACCCCGCTCTTGATTGGGGCCGTGCAAAGCACCTTGAGCAGCCACATACACAATGTCAGGATTGCTAGGGTGAATCCTAATTCTCGAAATATGTTGTGTAGCCTCTAAACCCATATGTTGCCATGTCTTACCTCCATCTAATGATTTGTACACCCCATCTCCATAGGTAGTCATAACCCCTCTAGGGGCATGCTCACCCATACCTACATAAATAATATCCGGATGACTCTCAGATACTGCTACTGCACCAACGGAGCCTGTATTAAAAAACCCGTCAGATACATTGTTCCAATGTTGGCCCGCGTCTTCTGTCTTCCACAATCCACCTCCCGTAGTACCCATATAATAAACCATTGGATGCTGAACCACCCCAGAAGCCGCTACAGATCTGCCCCCTCTAAAAGGACCTATATTTCTGTAGTGAACAGCCTTAGAAAGTATTTCTTGTTGCTGTCCAAAAACCGTTTGAACAATAGCCAAAAGGAGTAAAAAGAAAAAATGTTTTTTCATGATTGTTATTTTTAAGAAACTATAAAATATAAGCACTCAAACCCAATAGTATAAATTGACCCTGTGAATTTATATATTGATTTTTATTCCCAATGGGATTTTCTAAAAAGTTTACTTCATGTGTTTGACCACTTAAAGAATAGCGAACGTCTAATTCAAATCTCTTGTACTGGTATCCGAAACCCAACTGTGTTCCTACAAAAGCAGCCTTTTCAAGGGCGTCTATACCCACTTCTTTCATATTGGCTTTTTGGTTAAAGGTCCATCTAGGCCCTCCAAAAATGCGAAGCGACTTAGAAATATTGTATCCCAAGAGCAGGGGCACATCTAGATGGGTGACTTCAAAATCAGTGATAATACGTTTTACATCTGTCAGTACAATAGGGATTTTAAAAGAGTGGTCTCTTTTCACTTGCAACGCCTCTACCCTAATATACCAATCTTGATTATTGTATTTGACAAATCCACCAAAATGATGTCCTTCTCTTCCCACATAAATGTTGATATTTTTTTGGAGAGCTGCGACTTCTGCGTCTACATTATTAACAGTGTCAAAATCAGTACCTCCGGTAATTCCTACTGAAAATTGGGCCAATCCTGAAAAGGAGATCATAAAAAAGGCGCAGAAAAAAAAGGCCAAACACCCATTAAGGGGATTATTCTTGTGAAGCATTTAGTGGTTTTAGTGGTTGGTTGTATGCCTTTAAAGATAAGCACCACTAAAGATATTAAAAAAATCTAGTCGTTTAAGACCTCAATAGTCAAATTCTCAATTTTGGAGAGCCATTGGAGTTTGCCTTCTTGGAAAAGTAAAGGCAAACGTTCTAGAGGGGTTGGGTGCTCTAGGGGCTTGTAATTGTCAAAGTCCTGAAATAAAATACCCCCTAGCTTTTTTTTTGAAATTGCCGATCTAAAACGGGTGCCACCGCCGTTGGTGTGGTAGGAATAGGCCATATAATCTATTTCAAAGCGATCTCTGTGTATCCAATAATAAAATTGGTCTTGGTAATCTTCTCCACCGCCTTCTTGTTTAAAAGTAACCGCCAATTGGTGGTAGGGTTCGGTGTCAATTTCTACCACACCTTTATAGATAGGAATCACGGCCTGGTCCTGAAGTCCTAAAGGCAATTGAACAAAGTATAGCACTGAATTCAGAGAATTGGCATAGACCGTTTGCAAGGAATCTGACAAGGCAACTGCCTGGCCATTTAAGGTCCTTTCAAAAGTGCTAAAATTGGTCCAAACGTCTTTGGTGACCCCCAGGCTGTCTTGTTTCTCTCTGGAATATTGAATCCCAAAAGCGCCTCTATGTACCTCATAGTGAAAATCTCTAAAATCAAAATTAATCTTAGAGGGTTTAGACGTCCATCCATGAGCAGTAACTGTTTTCTGTATCAGTGTACCAGCATCCATACCCACATTGGATGAGCAAGAAAACAACAATCCCAATAACAAACCCACTATTACTTTAGCCATAAATACCATGTTAATCTTCAAAAGTAAAGATACCCTCAATTGGGGTCTTAAACAAATGGGCCAATTTAAAAGCCAAGGGAAGGGAAGGATCAAATTTACCTTTTTCTATGGCATTAATGGTCTGGCGAGACACCCCTACTTCATGGGCCAAATCTTCCTGGGTAAAGGCGTCTCTAGCCCTGAGTTCTTTAATTCTATTTTTCATTTGAAACGTCTGGTGTTAATGGCTAATCCCGCCAAATAAGTCAAACTAATCACAATAGTCATAAAAGCAAAATCCATTTTAAAACCCAGTAAATCTTGCTGCTCCAAAATGGACAATCCCAAACCCAAGACTACTGCCACACCCAAACTAATGGCCATGGCCTCTAAATGCATGCGTTGTTGCAACTCGTCCAAGTTTAAAATGTATTTTCTATTGGCTAAAATCATAACAGCGCCAGTGATTAAAAACAAACCTACGCCTGCGTAAGTGAAAAGGGTATTTTCCCATATAAATTCAGGACCAAAGGTAGCTAAGGCGGAACTGAGCACCCAAATCATGGTCCAAAGAGCCAATCTCTTGGTGCTTTTGTGCTGTAATTCTTTAAAAGATTCTGTAGTTTTCATAAGATGTAAATGTTATTGGCTATTAAATGTAAATGTTACTTGCTATTTTGTAAAGTTTATTTGACAAATATACACATTTATTTTAAAATGTAAAGGAAAGTTGACATTAAATTTCAGTGCCAATTTGGTTTGTAGACATGCGGAATTTACCTACTTTGCAGCCGTAATTTTAACCTTAAGGTAACCTTTATTTGACCCTTAAATGGTTATTTTTACGCCTTGTAAATAAACACTATGGACAACTTGTACTTGTTAATGCTTGTGGCATTAGCAGCTTTAGCCATTGCGGACCTTATTGTAGGGGTTAGTAATGACGCTGTGAATTTCCTCAATTCAGCAGTGGGCTCCAAAGCCCTTTCCTTTAAAACCATCATGATTGTGGCTTCTGTAGGAATTGCATTGGGTGCAATTTTCTCCAGTGGAATGATGGAGGTGGCCAGAAAAGGTATCTTCAATCCAAGTGCGTTTTACTTTAGTGAAATTATGTTCATTTTCATTGCTGTAATGATCACGGACATTTTGCTTTTGGATTTCTTCAATACTATAGGTCTTCCTACTTCTACCACCGTATCTATTGTATTTGAACTTTTGGGAGCGTCGGTCGCTATGGCATTGATTAAAATCTATAATGAAGGTGGAGATTTTGCAGAAGTAGTGAACTATATAAACACTTCTAAAGCCTCGGAAATTGTTGTAGGAATATTGCTGTCTGTCGCTATAGCTTTTACTGTTGGGGCACTGGTACAATGGACTACTAGGGTGTTGCTTTCTTTTAATTTTGACCAAAAACCAAGTTGGATGTCTGCGCTATTTGGTGGAATTGCCACCTCTTCAATTACCTATTTCATTTTAATGAAAGGTATTAAGGGGACCGCATTTGCAAGCAATCCTTTAGATATAACAGGGGGGCTCACCTTAGGGACTTATATTGAGAGTAATGTAGGTTTAATCATTTTAATTAACCTTATCGTTTGGTCTGCTATTTCTTATGTGCTTATTGAAATTTTCCGTGTAAACATATTCAAATTTATTATATTAATTGGAACCTTTGCCTTGGCTTTAGCCTTTGCTGGAAACGACTTAGTAAACTTTATTGGAGTGCCTATTGCTGCGCTTCAATCCTATGAAGCATGGACCCTATCTGGAGTGCCTGCTACTGAATTTAGCATGGAGATGCTCTCTAATAAAGTGCCTACACCTACATTATTGCTATTTATCTCTGGGGGGGTTATGGTTGCTACTTTATGGTTGTCAAAAAAGTCTAGATATGTTTCTGAAACAGAAATTAACCTCGCAAGGGAGGGAGAGTCTAAGGAACGATTTAATCCAAATGCCTTATCGAGAATTATTGTTAGAGTAGCTGTCAATATAGGAACATTTTTGTCATTTATAACACCCAAGCTATTACAAGAAAGACTTGACTTATCCTTCAATAAAGTTCCCAAGAAAATAGCAAAAGAAAATAAAGGAGACGCTCCGGCTTTTGATATGGTTCGCGCCGCTGTAAACTTAGTGGTCGCTGGTATACTCATTTCAATAGCCACTTCTTACAAGCTGCCACTCTCCACTACTTATGTCACTTTTATGGTGGCTATGGGTACTTCATTAGCAGACAGGGCCTGGGGTGCAGAAAGTGCCGTTTACCGTGTCGCTGGGGTTTTAAATGTGATTGGCGGATGGTTTGGAACCGCCTTTATTGCCTTTACAGCAGCTGCGATTATATTGTCCCTTTTATTCATAGGCCAAGGAGTTGCGGTGGTTGCTTTATTGCTAGCAGCCGTGATTATACTTCTTAGAAACTATATCTCGTACAATAAGAAAAGCAAAGAAATTAAAGCAGAAGACAGTCTTAGAATTTCAGAGAGCAGCTCTATCCAGGGAGTCATTGAAGAGAGTGCCAACAATATATCTAACGTAATTAAAAGGTCTAAGAATATTTTCTCAACCACCATAAATGGGCTGGCAAAACAAGATTTAGAACTGCTTAAAAAGAATAAAAAACAAGGGGCCAAACTGGCTTACGAAATAGACGAACTCCGTAATCACATCTTCTATTTCATTAAAAACTTAGACGAATCTAGCGTAAGCGCCACAGACTTCTATTTGAATATTCTTAAAGATTTAACAGACGCTGCACAGTCTCTGGATTATATTTCAAAGGTGAGTCACAAGCATGTGAACAACAATCACAAAAAGCTTAAGTACAATCAGTTAAAAGAATTAAAAGAAATTGAAGCGCTCTTTGAAACATCTTTATTCGACAAGACTAAAAATATTTTTGAAAACAGAAACTTCAACGACATTATTCATGTGCTCAATGCAAAAGAAGACATGCTGCGCTCTATCTCTGAAAAAATAGAAACTCAGATTGCTAGAATTCGTTCAGAAGAAACGAGTCCAAAGAACACTACGCTATACTTCTCTATCCTTACAGAAACAAGGGACTTGCTTAACGCCATCATGAACTTATTAGAAATGTACTATAAGGCTTATGATGAAGACATTACCCCTGCGAGTATTGAAGATGAAAAGAAGAAAGGATAATAATTCCAGCCAATATAAAAATCATTTATCATAATAATTTGGTTTGTTATATCTATTCCCTAATTTTAAAATATAGATATAACAAAACTCATTTATGAAAAAAATCGTTCTTATTCTGTCCTCTATATTACTTTTTGCCTGTCAAAAACAAGCCGACACCCCCCAAAAAGAAGACCTCAATAATTTTCAGTTTTTAGAAATTACCATTCCTGAGCTTCAAGAAGGCTACAAAAATGGCCAATGGACTATCAGAGATGTTATTGCTGCATACAGCAACCGGATAGAAGCCATAGATCATCATGGCCCGAAATTACAGTCGGTCATTGTCGTGAATCCTGAGGCTTTGGCCATAGCAGACTCCCTAGACCAAATAGCCCCAGAAAACAGAGGTCCCTTACACGGCGTGCCTGTATTACTGAAAGACAATATAGACACACATGACCAGATGGCTACTACGGCGGGTTCCCGCGCTTTGGCTGGTTCAATGCCGCTGCAAGACAGTGAGGTGGCCGCTCAATTACGCGCTGCTGGTGCCGTGATTTTGGGAAAAGCCAACCTGAGCGAATGGGCTAATTTCAGGGGGCAAATGTCCAGCTCTGGATGGTCAGGAATAAATGGTCAAACCAAAAATCCTTATGTACTCACCAGAACCCCATGTGGTTCTAGTGCCGGAAGTGGGGTATCTGTCTCTGCCAACCTCACCGTTTTGGCCATAGGAACAGAAACCAACGGATCTATTGTTTGCCCTTCAACTGCCAATGGAATTGTGGGCATTAAACCTACTGTAGGACTCATTAGTCGCGCTGGAATTATTCCTATTTCTTACACCCAAGACACGGCAGGGCCTATGGCCCGCACTGTAACAGACGCAGTAATAGCATTAGGCCCACTGACGAGCCAAGATCCTAGAGATACAAAAACAGTCGCAAACAAAGGCAAAGCCTTACAAGATTACACCCCTTACCTTAAGAAAGACGGTTTAAAAGGAAAACGCATTGGCTGGTTTAAAGCGGCCTTTGGAAACCATGCCACTACAGACAGTCTCACGGTAAAAGCCATTGCGGTGCTCAAGGCACAGGGAGCAGAAATTATAGAAATTGATCAAATCAATGAGCGAAGTACAGGTAGCCACTCCTTCCAGGTCATGCTCACCGAATACAAAGCAGGGCTCAATGAATATTTTGCCAGCCTTGGACCAGACGCAAAAATTAAAAATTTAGAAGACCTCATTGCCTTTAACAAACAGGATTCGGTAGAACTCAAATACTACAATCAAGCCTATTTGGAAATGGCCTTGGAAAAAGATGGCTTAGACAGCAAAGAATACTTGGACCATTTAGAAGCTCTAAGAAAAGGAAGTAGAGACAACGGAATAGATAAGGTCATGGCTACCCATCAGTTAGATGGATTTGTAGCCCCAACCGGATCTCCTGCATGGAGCATTGATTGGTTAAACGGAGATAACTACCATGTCTCTAGCTCCTCACCAGCCGCCTGGGCTGGCTACCCCAACATCACCGTTCCCATGGGAGCGGTACACGGACTTCCAGTAGGTCTTTCCTTCTTTGGCACCGCCTGGAGTGAGCCTACTCTAATAGAGATGGCCTATGGCTTTGAACAAGCCACCAAAGCCAGAATAGTACCCACCTTTAGGGCTTGGGATTCAGAATAATAGGCGTCTTTATTGATCCAATAAACACATGTAAAAATTCATCGGTGGTCCGTCCAAAATATCATAATTCAAAGTACTCAAAAATGAAAACACCAACCTACACAAAAATCTTATCGATTCTCTGTTTTTTTATAGTTACAGGTATTACCCAAGCACAAGAAAAGGATAAAACACCTGCTCCTAATTACAATTTAGCGGCTAAATTCTCTCCTACGCAGTTGGCTAAAATGG
>Ga0213863_10001838_pt1 | contig 15292 bp, 13 predicted proteins | sample PICome_8_FD_160128 | JGI IMG/M metagenome (GOLD analysis project Ga0213863, IMG submission 160128) | Coastal seawater microbial communities near Pivers Island, North Carolina, United States - PICO497 | ecosystem: Environmental > Aquatic > Marine > Coastal | place: USA: North Carolina... | reverse complement strand
TTGCAATGGCATGTTCATCCTATGAGCATGGATACTTTAGGTGCAACCAAAAATCACGATTTCCATGCATTCACTCCTACTGTTTCCAATATAAGGCCAACTAGTAGAGGACATATAAGTATTGTAGATAAAGACTCTCGAACTTACGCAAAAATAAAAATGAACTATCTATCAACTGATGAAGATAGAAGAATTGCAGCAGCTGGTCTTAAATTGACTAGAAAAATTGTTTTAGAATCAGAAACATTTAAAAAATATCATCCAGAAGAATATAGGCCTGGAATTCATCTTAATGAGGATGAAGAAATTTTAAAAGCTGCAGCAGACTATGCACAAACAATATTTCATCCTGTTGGCACTTGTAAAATGGGAAATGATGATAGTGCAGTAGTTACAGATCAATTAAAGGTTCATGGTATAAATAATTTAAGAGTAATTGATGCTTCAATCATGCCCAACATTACTTCTGGAAATACTAACGCACCTACAATAATGATTGCAGAAAAAGGTGCCGATATGATACTAAACAATTGATGTTTGCTGAATTGATAAGTCCAGAACAGCTAGTTATTTTAACTCAAATTATTTTTATTGATTTAGTTTTAGCAGGAGACAATGCCATTATTATTGGAATGGTAGCTTCTAAATTTCCACCTGAACAAAGAAAAAAAGTAATCTTTTGGGGAATAGGTGGTGCAGTAATTTTAAGAATTATCCTAACCATGTTAACTGCTTATTTATTGCAAATAACAGGATTAAGATTGATAGGAGGATTACTTCTTCTTTACATAGTCTACAAACTCTACACAGACGTAATCAAAGGTCAGTCAGGTGAGGAAGATATTAAAGTAGATAATTCAAGCTTTATGAAAGCTATATGGACTGTTTTACTTGCTGATTTTACAATGAGTTTGGATAATGTTTTAGGTGTAGCTGGTGCTGCAGGTGATCACTATGTATTATTAGTATTTGGTTTAGCTTTATCAATAATTCTTATGGCAACAGCTGCCACTGTAATTTCAAGATGGATTAATGAATATAAATGGATAGCTTGGATTGGTTTAATTGCTATACTGGTTGTTGCAATCGAATTAATTTATACTGATTTAAAATTATTTATTTAAATGTACTTACAAAAAATAAACCTTAAAAACAAATATGCATTAGTTACAGGTGCTGGTAAAGGATTGGGAAGAGCCTGCTCTATCGCTCTTGCTGAAGCTGGAGCTACAATAATTGCATTAAGCAGAACACAATCGGATCTTGATAAGCTTGAAAAAGAAATAAAAAAGTTAAAAGGTAAAGTTATCAAAGTTAATTGTGACGTAATGAATTACAAAGAATTAAAAGAAAATCTAGATAAAATTAAAATCATAGATGTTTTGGTTAATAATGCTGGGACAAATATTCCAGAACCTTTTGAAAAAATTAAACAAGAAAGCATGCATTACTTAGTAGATTTAAATCTAAAAGCTGCTTTTAATGTTGCTCAATTAGTTGTTAAAAAAATGCTAAAGAATAAAAAAAGAGGTGGGTCAATTATTAATATGTCCTCTCAACTTGGTCATGTTGGAATGGCTGGTAGAAATATTTATAATATGACAAAATTTGGTATTGAGGGTTTAACTAAAGGGATGGGTGTTGAGCTTGCAAAAAATAATATTAGAGTAAATACGGTGGCCCCCACTTTTGTAGAAACACCAATGGTTAAAAGATTTTTTAAAAATAAAGCATTTAAAAAACTTGCTTTAGGAAATATCCCAATAGGCAGAGCAGCAACAGAAAGTGATATTGCAACAAGTGTTTGTTTTTTAGCTTCATCTGCTTCATCTATGATTACAGGAACATCTATAATAATAGATGGTGGTTGGACTGCTCAATAATGTCTAGATTGCTAATATTAATAGCAATTTTTTTTACAACCCAATCTTTTGCGTTAGAATTTCAGGGAAAATTCATTCAAGGACATTACATTATTGGAAAAACTGAACCTGGTACTTTAATTTTAGTAGATAAGAAAAAAGTTAAAGTCTCAAAAGATGGTTATTTTGCATTTGGAATTGAAAAAGATAGAAAATTTGACATCATAATTACTGAAAACAATAAAGATATCATAAAAAAGATTCAAAAGAGGAAATATAATATTCAAAAAATAGAAGGTTTGCCTAAAAAAAAAGTTACTCCTCCTAAAGAATTCTATGAAAGAATAAAAAGAGAAAATAGATTAATTGTTGATGCAAGAAAAATAGAAAGTGACTTACAATTTTTTAAGGAAAAATTTATTATTCCAGTTGATGATGCAATAATTACCGGTGTTTATGGTAGTCAAAGAATTTTAAATGGTATACCCAAATGGCCACACTATGGTTTAGATTTTGCTCAAAAAAAAGGTACTCCTATTAAAGCAATGAATAACGGTATAGTTACTTTGGCTGAAAAAGACTTGTTTTATACTGGTGCTACTTTAATTTTTGATCATGGCCATGGAGTTTCAACTCTCTACATGCATATGGATGAAATTTTTGTAAATGTAGGTGATCACGTTAAAAAAGGAGACATCATCGCAACCGTTGGTTCCTCTGGTAGATCAACTGGACCTCATCTGGATGTAAGACTTAATTGGTTTGGTACTAGACTAGATCCTGCAACTATATTAAACATTCAATAATGAAAAAAACCTTATTAGAAAAAACAGCAGATAAATTAGTTAATGCCTTTGTAAACAATAAAATAATTGCTCCTCTTCCAGCTAAATTTACAAAAAAATTAGATGAAGCTCAAAAACTAAGAAAATTATGTGAGAGTAAAGTTAAAGATCCAATAATTGGATTTAAAGCTGCTGGTACTGGAATACCTGTAATGAAAAAACTTAAAGAAAAGAAACCTTTCTACGCTGCAATCTTTAAAAAGAATTTTATCAAAAGTGGAAAAAAAGTGAAAATTAACAAATCTACTTTAGGTATAGAGCTTGAGGTTTGCTACTTAATTAAAAAAAATTTTTTCTCATCTAAGAGATCAATTACTATGAAAAACGTAACAAAGTACATTTCATATATGGCTCCTTGTATTGAGGTTATAGGTTATAGACAAAAGAAAAAAGGCATAACTAGCTTTGGTGATTTATGTAGTGATTTTGGTGCTAACGTTAAATTTTTGATTGGTCAAAAGAAGAAATACAAAAGAATAAAAATTGGAAACTTAAAGACAAATATTACTAATAAAAAAATTGGGCAAAGTGTTAATGGAAATACAAATACTGTTTATATAAATCCACTTAATTCACTTAGATTTGTTTTGAATGAATTAAAAAAAGATAAAGTAAATCTTGATAAAGATTTTTATGTATTCACTGGATCAACTGTTGGGGTTGTGCCAATTTTAGGTAAAGGTCTTTACACTGGAAAAGTAGATCAACTTGGATCTGCCAAAGCAATTATTCATTAATTTTTAAAAAATTTATTAATGGCGTTACACTTTAGTAAACAAGAATTTGAAAAAAGAAAACTAGCAACATTAAAGTCTATGAAAGAGCAAAATCTTGATGCTCTTTTAATGTTCAGACAAGAGTCTATGTTTTGGCTCACAGGTTATGACACCTTTGGCTATGTTTTTTTTCAAACTTTAATATTAGACCATAAAGGAAATATTATTCTTTTAACAAGAGCTCCAGATTTAAGACAGGCTCAAAACACTTCAAATATTGAAGATATAAGAATTTGGATAGATAAAGACCAGTCTAATCCATCAGATGATCTTAAAATCATCTTAAATGAACTAAATTTAAAAGATAAAAAAATTGGTATTGAGTATGAAGCTTACGGTATGACAGGTCGTAATGCTTTAAGACTTAATAAGTCACTGAAAGGTTATTGTGAGGTAGAAGATCAATCAGAATTAATTACCAAACATAGGGTTATTAAATCTCAAGAGGAGATTGTTTATGTAAAAAAAGCTGCAGAGCTTGCCGATCAAGCTCTTGATGAAGCATGGAAGCATACAAAAGCTGGCGCTAGTGAAGCAAAGATTTTAGCTGAAATGCAAAGAGTAGTTTTAGAGGGTGGCGGTGACTACCCAGCAAATGAATATATAATTGGATCAGGACATAACGCATTACTATGTAGATATCAATCAGAGAAAAGAATTTTATCTGATACTGATCAGTTAACTATTGAATGGGCTGGAACTTATAAACATTATCACTCTGCAATGTTTAGAACCATTCCCATTGGTAAGACTGACCCCAAACATATTAAAATGCACGAAGCTTGTGTTGAGGCTTTAACCAATTGTGCAAAGACTTTAATACCAGGAAAAACTGCTGGAGATGTATTTGATATACACGCTAAAACTTTTGATGATCTTGGATACAATAAAGCAAGAATGAATGCTTGTGGATATTCTTTAGGTTCAACTTTTTCGCCTAACTGGATGGATTGGCCTATGCTATACACCAGTAATCCATATGTCATAACACCAGGCAATATCTTCTTTATGCACATGATATTGATGGATTCAGAAAATAATTTAGCTATGAATCTAGGAGAAACATATCTAGTGACAGAAAATGGTAACGAGCGACTAGGCAAACAGAAATTGGATTTAGTTGTTCTTTAAATTTCTGATCTAGCTCTTAAACGCTCATAAATTAAACGTGTTTTAACACCTAGGTTTAAAAAAGGTTGAGGTGGTAACCAAGTAGGTTTGTTTCTTGCTTCTATGGTTTCTATTTCTTCTGTGTTTTCTTCGCTTGCTTTAATAGCAATTTGTTCACCAAATAAAGTGCCTACACCAATACCTGAGCCATTATAACAACCAGCAGCAAAAACATTATGATCAATTTTTTCAAATATTTGAGAACTATTTCTTGTTCTAGAAACAACGCCTGACCATGAAGATTGTATAATGTTATCTGGTAATTGTGGAAATCTTTTTTTAATCCCAATTTTTTGATTAATTGACCTTTTTTCTAAATCTAGCTTAGACATCTTAAAAGGATTATAGACTTCAGCTGTGTTTCGTATCAAAATTCTTCTATCTTTAGTCATTCTAATTGTTGCACCCATTGGTCTTACAGGTAGTACACCCCATTCTTTTGGTTGACCGATTGACTGAAACTCTTCATCAGTTAAGGGTCTTGTCATGCTTGCTGTTAGAGTGATTGGGAAATTATAATTTGATTTAATTCCTAAAGATTTCAAAAAACCATTTGTAGCAAAAATGATTTTCTTAGTATTAATTTTTCCATTTTTAAATTCACAAGAGATTATATCTTTAATTTTATTCCAATTAAATAAACAAGAGTTTTCAAATAAAATAACATTGTTTGGCAATACATCAACCATTGCTCTAACTAATTTTCCAGGATGTAATAAAATACCACCTTTTGTGTGAAGTGCTGTATTATAAAAACTGGTTCCCAATCTTTTGGATATCTCAATTTTAGATAATAAATTATGTTCAAAACCTAATTTAGAAAGTGTTTCTGAAAAATTAGTTAAAATTTTCTTATCTTCAATTCTTGATGATGCAAAATATTTTCCACATTCATTCCAATCACAATCTACTTGATAGTCATTGATGAATTTTTTAACAGTATTGATACCAAGTTCATAAATATCAGTTTTTTTTTTATAACTTTCTAGTTCTTTATTGGATGTGAACCCATCATTAAGAGTAGTATCAACTAAATAGCCTGAGTTTCTACTACTTGCACCCTCTCCTGCTAACTGAGCATCAACTAAAATAATTTTTTGATTGGGATATAATTGTCCTAATTTTCTAGCAGCAGATAAACCAGTATAACCAGCTCCAATAACCAACCATTCGCTATTTAAATTAGTTGAAAGAGTCTTAATATTGGTTCTTGGACTTAAATCATTTACCCAACTACAATAGTTATCATTAATTATTCTCATTTATTAAAAAAAAAAAGAATTAATAAACTTTGAGTTTTTACTTATTCTTAAGCTGTTATTATTTGAAAAATTTTTTCTTACATAGTCATCATGAATTTTATTATACTTTAATTCTAATATTAAATTAAAGTCTTTTTTTTGAAATAGATCTATTTTTAAATTATTAATTGACAGATAATAAATCTTTTCATCAATTGTAGCTCTAATCTTTTTATTTTTTGAGATAAAGTAATGCCTATAATAATGTGTTGATGTTTTTGGTGAATAATTAATAAGTAAGGGACTTATAGATTTTACTTGATCGTTAATGTCTAGTAATATTTTGCTATCAGGGTATTTACTACTAAAAAATATTTTTTTAATTATCTTAGTCGTTAAAAACATGTTCTTATTTTTAATTTCTAATCTTGGATTCAAAATTTTTTTTTCACCATACCATCTCAATCTCACTTTTTGTTTTTTTTGATCTCCATTAAGATTTTGGTAAACAGAATTGTTAAACATGTCGTCATAATAGATTGAATTAACCCATCTACTATTATGATGTTTCGAAAACTCAAAATTAGAAACTTTTAAAGCTGATATTAACTGAGAAATATAAGTATTTTGGACAACCCATTTTCTCTCAAATCTTGTCTCGATCATTTATATATTATTTCTAAAATTTTTTTATTTTTTTTATTTTGAGATAGTTTTTTACCATCCAACATTATGGTTGCTTTATTTGATAAAATATATTTTTTTTGATAATTGATAAAATTAGAATTTTTTATATTCATAAAACTATTTTCATAAAAATTTTTTTTTAGATAACCAGCTAAAGGTATTTCTACATTTCTAAAATTTGAATTTTTTAAACTTAAATTTGAACCATCTTTATTTGCAATTCCAATAAATGAATTATTAACATCTAATTTTTCTAATTCTAAATTTGAGTTTTCGCCTACGCTTATAACTTTGTCTCTTACATTATTTGCTATTATATTTTTAACAACTACCTTAGAACCTGAAAAATCTAATGCATCATTTAAAATATTTTGAAATTTTGTATTTTCAATTTTCCCATTTGAAAAATCAAAATCTACTGCATCAGAACTTATATTTGAAAACTTGCTATCTATAATTGAAAAATCAGAATTTATTATATTTAAAGAGTCTTCAGCAGAAATATTAAAGCAATACAAATTATTTATTTCAATATTTGTCTCATAAAAATTTAATGCTCCATAAATTTTATGACTAGCTAAATTATTCAAATTATTTGTTATTTTATTAATTTCGGGACCACTTAAGTACTGTACGTTAACATTACTCATATAGTTTTTGTTTTTTGAGCTAATGTATATTCCACCTCCGAAATTGTCTTTGAAACCAGAAATTAATATAGGTTTCTCTTTTTTGCCATTAAAATTCCAATTTGATTTCGAGAAGATAACAGCTTTGTTAATTAATCTAATTATCTGATCTGGATTAACTATAACTTTAAATCCATCTGGGATGTAAAGATTTTTATCTATAATAGTTTCTTTATCTTTAAAATAAAGTTTTTTTTGTTTTACAACAAAATACTCATTTAAACTTATCTTTAGTTGATTTTTTTTTTTTATAAATAGATTTTGATCTATTTTTTTTTCATACTCTTTATTAGTAAAGCGATCTATTAAAATGATTTTCGAACAAACATTATTTGTTAAATTTAATTCTTTTTTATTTATATAACTTTCATCAAATTTTACTAAAAATTCTTTACTTTTAATATTAAATTCTAAGATTTCATATTCATTTAAACTGCAAAGTATTTTTTTAACAAATAGAGAATTATTATTATAATTATTGTTTATAATCTTAATTCTATCAAAATAATCTTCAATTACTAGATTGCTTAAATTAATACTATTTTTCTCTTTAAGTGTTTTAGATCTTAGAATAATTTGATTATAATCAAAATAATAGATACCTAAGCCTTTTTTTCTTTCCGTGTCATAATCAAATTTAAAATCATCAAGATAAATTTTTGAATTTATCTTATCTATAAAACTCTTATTTTTTTTCAAAAAATTATTAATAAATTTTTCATCTGTAATTTTGTTCAAACTATCTTTGTATGAAAGATAAAATATTTGATTTATGTCACCATCTTTTTTAAAAAAAAATAGTTTTAACCAGTCTGAAAAGAATTTTTCATCATCAGAACTAAAAATTTTTTTTTGGGCCAATTCGAAGCTTGAGCTATCATTAAAATACTTTTCTATTCTTGGAGAGTAATCATACGCTGGTATTTTGTGTCCATCAAATGGAATTGGTTCAAATAATCCTGATATTGGATTGTAATAAAATTTTACACTTTTTGGCAATAGTCCGTGATGTGTGTACAATAAATCACACAATGCAAAATAGTCACTCCATTTTTTTATATCCATTATTTCAATTAAATCTAAATTTTTATTCTGAAATGCAGTTAATTTTTCTTTAGCAATTAAAAATAAATCTTTATTATCAGGTCTTGTCCAATATTTGAGTTGATAAGGATCAAATTTTCCAGAAAAGAAATTGGTCGCTTCAAATTCTTCGTTCAAACCAAAAATTGGACCTGCTCTTCTATTATTTTTTTCAATTAAAGTGTTACTGAAACCTTCTTCTATGACAAATAGTCCTTTATCCTCCCCATTTATTTTAAAATTTACAAATTTATATTCTAAACTAACTAAATTAAGTTCATTAGCCATTTTGTGAAAAATCCATTCATGAATATAGTTCCTTATTCGGGGCTTTTGAATTGAAAAACTTGTTAATCCTTTATAAGCAAAATCTTTTTTAAGATTTAATTTATATGATGATTTTTCTTTATCATTATAATGAACTTGTCTATCACCTTTTAATCTAATGTTGGTTCTTATTTTTTCTCCATTGGAATCAATATACCCTTCAGCAAAAACAAATCTTTGACTATAGTTATCGAGTTTTTGCTTTCTGTTATTTTCAATTAAAATTATATTTCTCTGATTTATTTCTAGATTAAAATCTTCTATTTTAGTAAATGAATTTTTTGCTACTAAAACAAGAATATTAGGTAAATATTTATAGTTTGATATTCCATTAAGATGTATTTTTTTAAAAAATTCATCTTTATAGTTCGTCCAAAAACTTAGATTAAAAAAAGCTAAAGTGATTAAAAAAACTACGATTACACTAATAAAAAAATATACTCTATAAAATTTATCAATAAATTTTTTACTTTTAATCTTTTTTATTTTCATAAAGAAATATTGTGTTCTCGACCAACAACAATATTTGCATTTGGATATATTTTTATAATTTTATCATTAATAAGATTAAGTTTATCAAAATCTTTTAATACAATATTAAAATTCATAATTATTAATTTTTTTGATTTATTTAATGAAACAAGATCTATTGATATTGCATGCTTTTTTATTTGATTAATAAGATTATTAATCTTTAAATTTGTCATTTCATTATTAATTGTAATTGAAATTTGGGTGCTCTCTAAATTGGTAAGGCTTTTTTTAATTTTAATTTTAGAAAAAAATATAATTATAAAGAAGGCAATTATTAACCCTACTAATGTTACTTTTAATTGACCTGCACCGTTACCTAAACCAATCGTAATAGTTAAAAATAAATAAACCAATTCTTCTGGTTCTTTAATTGCAGCCCTAAATCTTACGATAGACAGCGCTCCTACAAGTCCTAACGATAAAGCTAAAGAAGATTTTACGATTGTTATAACAATACAAGTGGTAATACCTAAAATTACAAAATTTTTTGAAAATTCGTCTTTATTTGATAAGGAAGATGAAAATTTTATATATAAATGTCTTAAAACAAAGCAAAGAATTAGGGTAGCTAATAAATTTACAATAAAATTATTGAGATTTATGCTTATGTTTTCATTAAGAAAAAAATCTAAATCATTTTTGTCCATTAAAAGAAGATACTATATTAGTTTATTTTTATATATCTTTATTTTAACTGCTTATATCTAAATCAACGATGGTTGTTTTTTCATATCTTCTTTTTTAATACCAGCTACTTTAACTGGCTTTTTCATAGCATCTCTTCTAAATGGCTCACCAAGCTCTTGGTTTAAAATAACCTCAATAAAAGTTGTAATACCTTTTTTCTGATCTTCGCAAGATTTTTTCAAAGCTTCTGTAGTTTCTTCCATCGTTCTAACAGTCACGCCTTTTAAACCACAAGCATCAGCTACTTTTGCATAACTTAATTCTGGATCAAGTTCAGTACCAACAAAATTATCATCAAACCATAAAGTAGTATTTCTTTTTTCAGCACCCCATTGGTAATTTCTAAAAATCACCATAGTAATTGCTGGCCATTCTTTTCTAGCACATGAACTCATCTCATTCATACTAATACCAAATGCACCATCACCTGCAAAACCAATTACTGGTGTATCAGGGCATCCAATTTTTGCTCCAAGAATTGCTGGAAAACCATATCCACATGGACCAAATAATCCTGGCGCTAAATATTTTCTTGGTTTTTCGAATGTAGGGTATGCATTTCCAATAGCACAATTATTTCCAATGTCGCTTGAAATAATTACATCATCAGGCATACCTGCTTGAATTGCTCTCCATGCTTGTCTAGGAGACATTCTATCAGAGTCTCTTTTTCTAGCTTCAGCATTCCAAACTGTTCCTTTATCATCGTCTTCATGATCTAAACTTGATAACTCTTGCAACCAAGCAGATTTAGTTTGGTGGATTATGTTTTTTCTTTCTTCTCTATTAGTATCTCCTGCTGTTGGAGAAAGTTGAGCTAAAATTTGTTGTGATACTAATTTTGCATCTCCACAAATACCAACTGTAACTTTTTTAGTTAAACCAATTCTATCTGAATTCATATCAACTTGGATAATACTTGCATCTTTAGGCCAGTAATCCATTCCATAACCTGGCAAGGTTGAGAAAGGATTTAATCTTGTACCAAGTGCAAGAACTACATCAGCTTTTTTAATTAATTCCATTCCAGCTTTTGATCCATTATAACCTAACGGTCCTGCAGCTAATGGGTGACTTCCTGGAAAACTATCATTATGTTGATACCCTGAACAAACTGGAGCATCTAATTTCTCAGCTAATTTTTTACAATCTTCAATCGCTCCACCAATTACAACACCTGCGCCAGATAGTATTACTGGAAACTTTGCGTTTGATAATAAGTCAGCTGCTTTTTTAATTGCGTCAACTCCACCTGCTTGTCTTTCAAGTCTAACAATTGGGGGAAGATCAATATCAATTACTTGTGTCCAATAATCTCTTGGAACATTTATTTGTGCAGGTGCCGATCCTCTGATTGCTTTTTCAATTACTCTATTTAATACTTCTGCCATTCTTGAAGGGTCTCTAACTTCTTCTTGATAACAAACCATATCTTTAAATAAATTCATTTGTTCTACTTCTTGGAAACCACCTTGGCCCATAGTTTTATTGGCAGCTTGAGGTGTTACCAATAATAATGGTGTGTGGTTCCAGTATGCAGTTTTAATAGGAGTAACAAGACCGGTAATTCCAGGACCATTTTGAGCAATAACCATTGACATTTTGCCAGTAGATCTTGTGTAACCATCAGCAATTAATCCACCGTTTGTTTCATGAGCAACATCCCAAAAAGTAATTCCAGCATCAGGAAAAATATCTGAAATAGGCATAAATGCAGAACCAATAATTCCGAATGCGTGTTCAATACCATGCATTTGTAAAACCTTTACAAAAGCTTCTTCAGTTGTCATTTTAGTCATAATAATTAGGCCTTCCTGCTTAAGTTTGTTAAAAAAATCTATAAATAATTTGTTAATTTTTAAGATTAATATATAAGAATTTAAAAATTTCAAACAAACAAATCGACCCAATTATGGCCACAGATATTATAATACATGATGAGAAAGACAACGTAGGAGTAGTTGTTATTGATAAAATCACTCCAAAACAAGATTGTGCATGCTGGATTATGGAGAATGATAAAACAGTTCAAATTCAATCTGTTGACGAAATTCAATTAGGACATAAAATTGCAATGGTTGATCTTAACGAAGGTGACACTATTTTGAAATATGGTCATGATATTGGAAAAGTAGTTAAATCAATCAAAAAAGGTGAGCATGTTCATGTTCATAATGTAAAAACTAAGAAGTGGTAAAAAATATGGAAATTCCAAAAAGTTTTTTAGGTTATAAAAGAGAAAATGGCAGAGTTGGTACTAGAAACCATGTAATCATCTTGCCTGTAGATGATATTTCAAACGCTTGTGCTGAAGCTGTAGCAAACAACATTAAAGGAACAATTGCCCTTCCTCACTCTTATGGAAGACTTCAATTTGGTGCTGATTTAGATTTACACTTTAGAACAATGATTGGGACTGGAAAAAACCCTAACGTTGCTGCTGTAATTGTTATTGGAATTGAACCTAAGTGGACAAAAAGAATCGTTGATGAAATTGCTAAAACTGGAAAACCTGTTGAAGGATTTCATATTGAAAGAACTGGTGATATTGGAACAATTATGAAAGCTTCTAAAAAAGCTCAAGAATTTGCAATGTGGGCTTCTGAAAAACAAAGAGAAGAATGTCCTTTAAGCGATTTATGGATTTCGGTTAAATGTGGTGAATCTGATACAACATCAGGTCTTGCTGCTAACCCAACAGTTGGAAACTTGATGGATAAATTAGAGCCATTAGGAGTTCATTTATGTTTTGGTGAAACGTCAGAGTTAACTGGCGCTGAAAAAGTTTGTGCTACACGTGGTGCAACTCCTGAAGCTTCAAAAAAATTCATGAAAACGTGGAGTGATTACAACGACTTTATTTTAAAAGAAGCAACAGATGACCTTTCTGAAAGTCAACCAACTGCTGGAAATATTGCAGGTGGATTAACTACAATTGAAGAAAAAGCGTTTGGAAATTTCCAAAAAATTGGAAATTGTAAGTTTATCGATGTTTTAGAGCCAGCTGAAGAACCTACTAAAGGAAAAGGATTATACTTTATGGATACTTCATCTGCTGCAGCAGAGTGTATTACCCTTCAAGCAGCTGCTGGATTTAACATTCATTTATTCCCACCAGGTCAAGGTAATATTGTAGGTAACCCTATTGAACCAGTTGTAAAATTAACTGCCAACCCATTAACTGTAAAAGGCATGGGTGAACATATTGATTGTGATGTATCAAAAATATTATCACGTGAGATGAACATGTCTGAAGCAGGTGATGAATTAATTAAATCGATGATTAGAGTTGCTAATGGCAGATTGACTTGCGCAGAAGCTTTAGGTCATAAAGAGTTTGTTATGACTAAACTTTACAGAAGTGCTTAATAATAAAATCTAATAAATATTCATGATATTTAAAAAATACCTGGTCGTTGTACCAGGTATTATTTTAGCATTTGTTCTCTACAGTTTATCACAGGGTTTTAATAACATTATTGGTATTGAATTATTAGGCTATGAAAAAAGCCCAATATCTACAGCAATGATTGCTATTTTACTTGGAATGGTTTTTGGAAACATATTTCAAATGAGAAACAACTTCGTTAAAGGTTTAGAATTTACTCAGTCATATATTCTCAAACTTGGAATAATTTGTTTAGGAATTCAGTTAAAACCTTTTGAGTTTATAGAATTTGGTGCAATAGCAATACCTTTAATCATAATTTGTATTGTAGCTGTACTGATAGTTATAAAGCTATTAATTAAAAAACTCAAAATCCCTACTAGAATGGCCTATTTGATTTCTATTGGCAGCACCGTATGTGGGACAACAGCAATTATGGCGACTGCTCCTGTAATAGGTGCAAAAAAAAATGAAGTATCTTATGCAATCGCTAACATCACATTGTTTGGAATTTTATCAATGCTCTTATACCCTTATTTTGCCAACCATTATTTTGATGCTGAGCCAATGTTTGTTGGTTTATTTTTGGGGACATCAATTCATGAAACATCTCAAGTAGCTGCTGCTGGACTTATTTATGATCAACAATTTAATAGTCCCGAAACACTGAATGTTGCAACAGTAACAAAATTAATAAGAAATACATTTCTGGTAATAATGATTCCTCTATTTGCATATCTTTATAATAGAAATAATGTTGTTAAAAAAGACTATTCAATAATTGCAATTTTTCCTTATTTTGTAATAGGTTTTGTAGCTATGATAATTTTTAGAAATGTTGGAGATCTATTTTTCTTAACAACTTATAATGAATTATGGCTAGATACAGTCAAAATAATTAAATCATCATCAAAAGTTTTCTTAACAATGGCGATGGCAGCTATTGGTTTATCAACTAACCTTAAAGATCTTAAGAACATGGGTTATAAACCTTTTGTCGTGGGATTTATAGGGATGGCAACAGTAGGTTTGGTTAGTATTTTGACTATAGAATTTTATATTAATTTTTTAAACTAAGACTTTTTTAGTAACATCTTTTTTGTGAAATTAGAAATAACACGCCTAATAAGAGCAGCACCTACCCCTAAAGTAATTGCAAACATAATTGAAAATAGTCCATAGAAAAATGGCATATCTTCAGAAAATTCTAAGATAAATAATGAGAAAAAATTTAAATCTGAAACCAACACTTGTATTGCTTCTTTATCTACTTGCTCAGCAAAAAATGTTTCATAAGCAATAGCTATTCCAACTACTAGTAATAAAATTGCTAATAATGCTTTTAACCCAGAGCTATCAATTTTTTCACCAAGTTTTTGTCCTAATTGAACGCCTATGATTGATCCAACAACTAACATTGTAACCAGCATCAAGTCTATTGATCCAAAATTAAATGAATGCAAAAAAGTAACTATGACACTGACAAAAATTGTCACAAACAAAGAGGTGCCTGGAACTAATCTAGTTGGCATTTTAATTATATAGATCATTGCAGGTACTAATATAAAAGCACCACCTATCCCCATGATTGCAGCAATAAACCCTACGAGCAAACCAATTATAATTGGGGTAAATATGCTTTCGTATAATTTTGATTTTGGAAACCTCATTCTTAATGGAAGACCGTGTATCCAATAATGTACATGTAGTTTTTTTTTAACTACAAGGTTTCTTTTTGCTCTATCTATTTCCCTAAGACTTTCGACTAACATTAATGTGCCAATTATCGCAAGTATATACATATAGGCTAAAGAAATAACTGTATCAATTTTTCCAATACCTTTAAAATAGGTAAAAGTATAAATACCTAATGCAGTTCCAATTGTTCCACCAATCACAATCATAAAACCCATCTTATAATCTAAAGTATTTTTTAAATAATGAGTTGTTGATCCTGATACCGATGTTGCAAGAATATTGTTAGCTTCATTTGCAACTGCATA
>Ga0213863_10001836_pt1 | contig 15307 bp, 7 predicted proteins | sample PICome_8_FD_160128 | JGI IMG/M metagenome (GOLD analysis project Ga0213863, IMG submission 160128) | Coastal seawater microbial communities near Pivers Island, North Carolina, United States - PICO497 | ecosystem: Environmental > Aquatic > Marine > Coastal | place: USA: North Carolina | collected... | reverse complement strand
AGTGAAATGGGGCGCTTTCGGAGACAGCCAGGCTCGCACGTTCACCTTTAAGCTCAAGGGGGCCGACGGGATCTATAGCATTCAAAGTACTGCCAGTTTCGATGGCTTTGACGAGCTGATCGGTGGCGAAACCCAGGTAGAACAGGACTGTATTCCGCCGATGGCCGAAGCGCCGAAGTTTGATCCACCAAAGGGTCGCGTGCCAGTGACGGTTGGTATGTCGAGCGAAACCGAAGGCGCGATTATTCGATTTACTTTGGATGGATCCGAACCCACCCCGACCTCGACCCAGTACGAAGCTCCAATCACGATTGAGGAGCCGCTAACGCTGAAGGCTCGTGCCTTTAAAGACGGGCTTGAACCCTCGGAAGTCACGAAGTCTGACTATTTAACTGGAACGCGCCCCAAAGCCATTATTGTGGCGGGTGGCGGTCCGTACGAAGGCAACGTGCTTTGGAATGCAACGCTTAAGGTCAGTCAGTACGCCTACAACGCGCTGATGTACCAAGGCTACTCAAAAGATGATATTTGGCTCATTAGCCCAGTCTCTGATGTCGATTTTGATGGGAATGGTGAGTTAGATGACGTCGATGCTGACGCTACATCGGCGAACCTCGAATATGCGATAACCGAGTGGGCAAAAAATGCCTCGGATTTGATTGTTTATCTGACCGATCACGGGGGTGATGGCGAGTTTGTTTTGAACAATCTAGATGTCCAACCGGATCTCGTCAGTGTTGCTTCCCTTGATGCTTGGTTTGATGCGCTGCAGACAGATAGCAATGCACGAATCACTTTTATCTACGATGCCTGTCAATCTGGGACATTTGTAGAGGGATTGCTTCCCCCAGAAGGGCGAGACCGGATTGTGCTTACCTCTGCGAGCAACGAGGCGGCGCTATTCCTTGAGCGAGGCGTCCTTTCATTTAGCTATCAGTTTTGGGCCGCGGTCTTTTATAAGGGACAGTTTTACGATGCATATCTCGCCGCTAGGAACTTGGTCAAAGAAGATCAGCGGCCTCTCTTGGATGCTAATGGTAATGGGATCGCGAATGAGAAGGCCGATTTTGCGCTCATAGAAGACATTACCATCGGTCGAGGCGCGGTCGCTGCTTCAGTACCTCCGGAGATCAACGGGGTATCTTCCCCTCAGACCCTAAATGGGGAAACTAGCGCAACAATATCTGTAGGCAGCATTACGGCGCTGAACCCCATCACTCGAGTTTGGGCAATAGTTGTTCCGCCCAACTCTCGATCAAGGGCTGCTGATCAGCCTGTGACGGAGTTGCCTACCTTTGATCTGAGCGATCCCGAAGGTGATGGGAGCTACACAGCAACTTACAGCGAATTCACCAAGAATGGTACCTACAAGATTCAGCTCTACGCTCGAGATAACCAAGGCGTTATTGCGATCCCTGTCTACACCGAGGTGATTCAAACTCAGGGTGAAATCGTTCCTAATGATGCTCCAGAGGCGACAGGCGCCGCTTACGATATTGATGAGGATGAGGCTTTAGAAGGGACTCTGCAGGCGAGTGACGCAAACGGTGATCTGCTGACCTTTGGGATTGTCTCTGATGGAGCGCTTGGGACCGTGACTTTGGTCGATCTAACAACGGGTGAATTTAAATATCGACCGCATTCCAACGAAAGCGGGACTGATCAGTTCACGTTTGTCGTCAATGATGGCAAGGCGGACTCTTTAGAAGTCGTGGTCAGCATCACCATTAGCTCCAAGGAGGATGTGCCCGAAGCGAGAAATGCTAGATTCACGATCGATCCGGGAGAATCTCTAGAGGGTACTTTGCCTGGATTTGATGGCGATGGTGATGTTTTGACCTATGCCATCGTCGATTTGCCTTCTGCGGGGACGTTGACTCTGGTCGATGCGAGCACTGGCGCGTTTACTTTTGATTCGGCCGGAGTGACTGGAGTGATATCGTTCACTTACAGCGTAACCGATGATAAAGCCACCAGTGAACCAGGTTTGGTCGAAATTGAGATCAACCGAGGCTATAACACTGCGCCGGTTCCCGGTCAGTGTCTTATTGTTCTAGAGGAAGACGACGTCGCGCAATACAACTTGAGCGCCACTGATTCCGACGGGGATCCCGTTACGTTCAAGCTGATCGGGCAAGCCGCCAGCGGCTTGGTCGAGGTCGCAGAAGATGGGGTCGTTTCCTATATGCCTCAGCAAGACTTCTTCGGATCAGACTCTTTCAGCTTTGGTGTTTCCGATGGCATCGAAACCGGTGAATTAGGTAAGTGTGAGATTACCGTTAATGCTGTGAACGATGCGCCAATCGCTGACGGACTATCAATTAGTGTTACAGAGCCATCTGGGGTCTCAGCGACTTTCTTAGGTTCGGATATCGATAGTGCCGATCTTTCTTTCGAAATTGTGGCGCAACCGCTGCTTGGTGTTGTGTCTATGACAGACTCGACCACGGGAGCTTTCGTTTACTCACCGAATTCCACTGAAAACGGCTCCGACAGCTTTACCTATCGCGTCAGTGATGGAGAAAAGCAATCTGAAGTAGGAACTGTTCAAGTTGCGCTCAGGCTGCCGCAGGCGGACATGAGTCGAACTGTGATCGACGGTGTGTGTCTTGCCGATGTCATTATCGATGTGACGCCGGTGCCAACCGTCAAAGCCTATGCGGTGGTTGAATCCCTGCCCCCAGGCACCGTGCCAGAAACGATCTCAGGCAATGGTATTTGGGAGGCAGACACCAACAGTATTCGGTGGGGCACATTCAAAGATAACCAAATAAGAAGACTGAGCTATACCTTCACAGCAGATGATGGCACTCAGAGCATCACTGGTTTGGGGAGCTTCGATGGCTGGGATCAAGCTATCCCCGGAAGAGAGAGCGTTGAAATCAACTGCGCTGGTTCGAGAGTTGAGACTCCGTTGATTTCGCCAGAAAGCGGAACTCGTGTGCCTGTCCAAATGACCATCACCTCAGATACAGAGGGCGCAGTTATTTATTTCACGGTCGATGGGACCGAGCCGGCCGAGAGCTCCACTCGCTACGAAGGTCCGATTCAGATAGATAGCCCCACCGAAGTGCGTGCTAGAGCTTATAAAAACGGTCTCTATCGAAGTCAGGAGTCAAAAGCTAAATTCCGGGTTCAGTACGCTCAAAAAGCGTTATTTATTGTTGGAGGGCCGATTGGGAATGGCAATAATCTCTGGCCCTCGACGCTCCGTGCTGCTGAAAATGGCTACCGCGCACTATTGTATCAGGGCTTTGAAAAAGACGAGATTCAGCTTCTAGCACCTTCATTCGATCTAGACTTTGATGGTAACGACGATTTCGACGACGTTGATGGTTTGGTGTCGTCATCTGAAATCGAGCAAGGCCTATCGGACTGGGCAAAAGATGCGTCAGAACTGGTCGTCTACATTATCGGCCATGGTGGTGAGAACAGGTTTCAGATCAATAAAGGTGGAGAACTTCTAGGGGCATCAGAATTGGCCGTTTGGCTTGATCGATTCCAAGCGGAAACTGGTCGTCGAGTTACTTTGATTTACGACGCCTGTAGGTCAGGTAGCTTCCTAGCCACTGATTTGGTGACCCTAACCTATGATCGGGTGATCATTACTTCATCTTCTGGCGAGCAGCCTGCTTGGTTCATCGATCAGGGGAGAATTTCGTTCTCCTATCAGTTTTGGTCTGCCGTTTTTGGTAAAGCCAACATTTTTGAGGCTTATAGGCAGTCTAAGGCTATCATGAGGGGCTACCAACAAGCATTGATTGATGCTAACGGCAATGGGATCGCAAATGAGAAGGCTGACTATCTGGCTGCCGCTGATCTGAAACTCGGGAGAGGGGCCGTATCTGCTGCATTTGAGCCCCAAATCATCGGCGTGAGTCTGCCGCAAAGTGTAGGTAGTGGCACCGCTGCGACTGTCTCGGTGGATGAGGTTTCTTCGATTAATCAACTAGCACGTGTCTGGGCAGTCGTCCTACCCCCAGGGTATGACAATGCTGATCCCGATGCGCCTGTGCTCGAGGCAACCGAGGTTGAATTGTCTCCGACGGGAGGTAAAGCATTTGCTGTTACGTTTGATGCCTTCTCGGCTGAAGGTGTTTATCAGATCATCGTTTACGCGAAAGATGATCAGGGTTTGATCAGCGCGCCAGCCTTTACTGCGGTCTCGAAAGGCTCTGCCGAGCTTTCAGGGGACACCGACGGCGATGGCATCGCCGACGGTGCTGACCTTTGTCCGGCTGTCTTTGATGATCAAAGTGACTTTGATGGTGATGGCAAAGGCAACGCCTGTGACTCGGATGATGATAACGATGGCGCTGAAGATGCCAGTGATGCCTTCCCCCAAGACCCGAAGGAGCAACTGGATACTGATGGTGATGGCATCGGTAACAACCAAGATGACGATGATGACGGAGATGGAGTCCTCGATACAGAGGATCCTGAGCCATTGAACGCCAGCGTGACGCAAGCGGCGAAAGATCAAGACGGTGATGGCGTTGCCGATGGGTTTGATAATTGTGTTGCGGTGGCGAACGCCGATCAACTCGATAATGAAGGTGACGGGGTTGGTGATGTTTGTGATAACGATGATGATAACGATGGAATTGCCGACGCAGATGACCTGAATCCATTCACGCCAGATGGCACCTTGGTTCAGGACACCGACGAAGATGGCGTGCCTGATGATCGGGATGCGTTTCCTGAGGATCCCTCAGAAAGCCTGGACACCGATTTAGATGGCCTGGGCAACAATCAAGACGACGATGATGACGGTGATGAAATCCCAGATTCGAAAGACGGTTTTGCTCTGATCAGTTTGGACGGAAGGACAGACAGCGATGGTGATGGCTTCCCAGATGATTGTGACGCAGTCTGCGAAGAAACAGGAATGACTTCAGATGCCGATGACGACAACGATGGTGTTGCGGACTCCGTAGATGAGTTCCCATTGGACGCATCTGAATCTAAAGACTCTGATGGAGACCAGCTGGGAGATAACGCGGATAACTGCCCGCTCAATGCGAATTCGGATCAGGCTGATAACGATCTTGATGAGCAGGGTGATGTTTGTGACCTAGATGACGACAACGACGGCTTCAGCGATGAAGAGGAGGCGATCGACGGCACGGATCCCTTCAGTAGGTTCTCCTGCCGAGAGGGTTGCTTCAGTTTTGACATTGACGATAACAAAGAGGCTAAAGCGTTATCTGATGGTCTCTTGGTGATCCGTCATCTCTTCGGATTCTCAGGGAGTTCGTTGGTCAGTGGCGCCACTGCCTCAGAAGGCTCTAGGACTTCGGCCGACGCAATATCATTCTATTTAGGTGAGGCTGACTCCCAGCTCGATATCGATGGTGATGGAGGGTCAAAAGCACTCACCGACGGTCTGCTCCTGATCAGATACCTGTTCGGATTCAGCGGCGATTCACTCACGGCTGGGGCCGTGGGTGAGGGTGCCAAGCGGACTACGTCTGAGGAAATTGAAGTATACATTTTAGAGAGGTTGCCTTCGCAATGAAGAAAAGTGCTATAGCTAGGGTCGGGCTGCCTTACTGATGGCACCTGACCGCCGCGGTGGAATTTTGGAAAGACGTCTTGCACAACAAGATGGGAGGAAAGTTAGATGAATAGAGCGCTCAATCGAACCCTGGGGACAGTGCTTCTCCTTATTAGTCTCGCATTGTTTGGAGCTAAGGCTTCAGCCGTGACGTTCAATGTTTCGAACGCTGATGAGTTTCAAGCTGCGCTTACAACAGCCGGTAGTAATGGTGGTGATGATGAGATTGTTCTTTCTACGGGCACATACGGTGGGAATTTCAAATACACAGCGGGTGAGAACGCTGCGCTCAATATACGAGCGGGCGGTGACGGTGAAGAAAGAGCGGTGCTCGACGGAGAGCTGAGAGCCTACGTCCTCAAAATAGTTCCAGGGTGTTATCGGGTCGACTTGTCTCTTGAGCGTCTGGATATCATCAATGGAAAGAGTGAAGAGGCGGGTGGGGGATTGGCCTTTGTATCCGAGGACGGCGCGTTCACCGCGATTTCGGAATGTGATTCACAATCAGGTCAGACTCAGGTTGAACAGGGGAGCAAGAGCTCTCTGACCTTGAAGAATGTCGTCATTGAGAATAATTACGCCAAAGACGGTGCTGGCATTAAAGCCAATGGATTGTCCTTAGCCGATATTTCGGAAACGACTTTTTTGGGGAATGGCTACTATGTCAATCCGAGCGTTGCCGAAGACAATCCCGGGGGAAGCGGTTCAGCCCATCTTGGTCTACAAGCTGATCAGTTGATCTTTCGATCAAATTTTGTAGGGGCAGTTGGATTGCCGTATGGAGGGGAGATCCCCTCTGCAGGTTTTTATTTATTCGCTAAAGCGATCTCGCTTACTAGTTATGGAGGCGCGGCAACCGTGGAAGGGTGTACCGTCAAGTCGATCATTGAGAATAATAGGTTTGAGGGTATCTCCACGGCGATGGTGGCAAGCGAAGGACTGGCAGGCACCTACAATCAGGAAGTGATACCTCACCGAGACCCAATATCTCTAGGTGGCGGAACATGTACGGACGTTCTGAACAATAAATTCCAAAATATAAAAGGGGCTACATTGAGTCTGAATGTCGGGACACTAAAGGGTAATGTTTTCGCTAATTTGAGACTGGTTCAAGGCGTTTCCATTTCTGGGTTGAACTTGGAAATCGATAGTAACTCTTTTACAGGGGTCGGCTTACTTGAGGGCAGCGAGTCTTGGGGAGGGACGCTTGGCTTTAAGACAGAGGGATCAGTGATCTCCGTTAGCCAGGGAGAGGTATTTTCCATTAGCGACTCGGGTGCAGGGCGGATTTCACGTAACGTATTTTCAAACTTGAAGGGTAACCTCGAGATTGGGGGTTCTGGTTCGCTATTTGGAAACGTTTTTTTTGATGTCAAAGATCGATGCACGGTGACGATGAGCGGGAATAATCTTGAAATCAGAAATAACTCTGTCGGGCGGTCTAGTGAGTCTGGATTCTGTATCTCCGTCAGTGATCTCCCCAACGCTGAAGTGGAAGTGGTCAACAATATTGTTTGGCCTCTACCCAATACGACCGGAGGAATCGATATCGAGCGAATCGGGTACGGTTTGCAGTCGACGCTTAAGAACAATATTTATCAGACCGCCTCGGAGTTATGGGATGTCGCCGAGGGGAATATCCAGGCCGATCCAGGATTTTTTGACACTGAGGCGGGAGACCTGCACGTGGTTGAGGGCTCCATTGCTATCAACGCCGGTATTGAAGACGGTTTCTTCAGCGGGGGCGATTCGGACATCGATGGGAACGCGAGGGTTTTAGACGGTGCACTTGATATCGGCGCATTTGAGCGTTCGGCTGCCGCGCTTCACCCCGCAGATACTAACGGCGATAACTCTATATCCAGTGCTGAGTTTGAGGCTTACAACGCTGCTTGGAGAAATAACCAGCTTTGGTCGGTCGCGCCGGAAACTATTCCGGTTGATTTCGTGACTCGGGCAGGCTATCTGCTTCAAAAAGGTGGCGCATACAAGAACCTTGGTGTGGGCAAGCCTGCGACTTGGGTTCCATTAAACGAGTGAAAGGTGATCTGAGAGATAGAGTAACTGGCTTACGGTTCAAAAAAAGGAGGAAAAACTGAAGGGACTTCTAATCGCAATCGAGGTGAACTGATGAAAAACTTGGAAGTCTTAAGACCTGACTCTGACCGTCAGATTGCCTTGAGCGAACGGGACCGAACAAAGCAAGGAGGTTTTAGAGGTTATTTTGATCGATATCGTATCGTCCTGATTGGCTGAAAAAGGAATAGAATTGAGACGCAAGAGTTAGGGGTATCGGTAAGGGTATAGTGTAAAAATATCTAGCAAAAATTTATTTAAAACACATGTTTAAAGTATATGAACGATTCCTATCGTCCAGACCAAACTCTTGATTCAGTCCGCTCTTGACGAATCGTTGAGTCGCTCTGCAGGATTGACACTCCCGCCTTTTTCTACTTCATTACTGGTCTTCGTAAAAGCGCGGATCTACTTCTATAAAACGTTAAGAGTCCCGCATTGATTTGATTATGATTCCCACCTGCGATTCGTGAAAGAGAGAAGCCATTTTGATTGACTATACTAATCAATCCGTCGTCGTCACCGGTGCTGCTTCAGGTATCGGCGCAGCCTTAGCGGCGGCGCTCAGTAAACGCGGCGCTTATGTTATTTGTGTGGATGTGAATGAGGAGGGGCTTAACCATACGCTCGGTTCTCTAGATGGCGAGGGCGAGAAGATCGTGTGTGATTTGTCAAAGCCTGAAGCCGCTTTGATGCTCGTCAATAAGGCTTTCGATGCCCATGGCGAAATTGGGCTCATTTGCTCCAATGCCGGCATTGGCCATCGTGCAAAAATCACCAACCCCGAACTTGATTACGGTCAGATCGACAGACTGTTTGAAATCAATTTTCATGCGGGTTTAAAGATTGCTGGCGCTTATGCCAACAAGCTTGACGAGATGAACGCACAAGGTCGGATTTTATTTACGGCTTCAGAGACATCCCTTAGCCTCCCGAGCGCCATCCGGAAGAATCAAGTCCCCTATTACAGCGCGAGTAAACACGCACTCCTAGGCGCTCTGGAATGGCTGGCGATTGAGCAAGCAAAGGGCCCTCTAAATGTCCACGTTCTCATCCCCGGTGCAGTCTATACGCCGCTGATCTCTGGTCGTTTGAAGGATCCTGCTGATGCTTGGCCTGAACTTGAATTGATCATGCCCAATACCTGTGCAGAAATCGCACTCAAAGGTTTAGATTTGGATTTATTCTACATACCCACTCAGGCCCATATCCTTGATGATATGCAGTCGAGGATGGAGGGGGTGCGATCTGCGCTTCATAAGCTTGGGATTAGGTCATTGCCCTAGCAATGGGCAGGCGGAGTTATGCACCAAGCACTGATTGATGCCCAGAGGATCCGGCGTTCGATTGTTTTTACCGTTAATGCCCTAGCTTGTATGAGGGCGATGTGATCACTAAAAAGTTCGATCAAGCGATTGAGATGAGGGACTGTTATCGATGAACGTGCCATGCCACCGGTTTTGATTCTTAGAGGGTTAAGGTTGCTCTGGCATCCTGATGTGCGCTGGTTGGTCTTCATGCCTTTGCTCATTAATGCGAGTTTGTTTTTTGGTTTGGGAATGGCAGCTGTTTCTATGCTGGATGACTGGCTTAACCAAATGATCGCGTCCTTGCCTTCTTGGCTAGAGTGGCTGGCTACCCTAGCGTGGTTTCTTTTTGCGGGCCTGGCGGCGGTGGTATTTGCCTTTGGTTTTACGATTCTGGCACATTTAATCGGTTCACCGTTTTACGGGCTGATTGCTGAGCGCATTTTGAATCTACCGTCTGACCTGGTCGAGGTCGCAGAAAAACCGGAAAATCCTGAGCCTGCGTTGAGCATTGCATGGCACAGTTTGCTGCGGCAATTGCACTTCCTAAAATATGTGTTGCCGCGTTCGATGGGGATTGGGCTACTGGCCTTTGTTGTCGGGTTTGTGCCTTTACTGAGTTTTTTAGCGCCTGTCATCGTGACGGCGTGGACTGGATGGGCGCTGGCCTTGCAATATCTGGATTATCCCGCTGAGGCACAGAATGTCAGCTTTGATAGACTCAGGCGCAGGATGAGTCATCGGCGGATCCAGGCAATGGGGCTTGGCCTCTCTGCGTTATTGCTGTCAGCGGTTCCTGTTTTGAATTTGATACTTGTGCCAGCGATAGTGGTCGCAGGTACCCTGCTCTGGCGTCAAGAATTTCGGCCCGACTTCGCATGAAGGTCTCCTTTGGACCAAGCTAGTGTAGATCGCTGGTCTGGGGTCTAGATTCAAGCGGGTCTCAATGTTAGCGTAGGCGGCTCTTCCCGAAAGGGCGTTATCTTAACCGTTGACCGAGGCTATCATGGCACCATCTCCACAAGATCTTATCGACCTAACCGCGCGGCTTCAGGCGTTCATGGATCAACATATTTATCCCAATGAAGCGCGGTATCACGAGGAGCTCAATGCGCTGGCGGATCGATTCTCAACGGTTCCGGTCATGGAGGAACTCAAAGCCTTGGCCAAGGCTGAGGGGCTTTGGAATCTTTGGATGCCTGCTGATCATGGCGGTATGACGAATGAGCAATATTCGCCGCTGGCCGAAATCATGGGCCGGGTGCTGTGGTCGCCAGAAGTGTTTAACTGCAACGCGCCGGACACTGGCAATATGGAGGTTTTTCTAAAATATGGGACAGAAGCCCAGAAAGCGCAGTGGCTGACGCCGCTCCTTGAGGGTGAGATTCGGTCCTCGTATGCCATGACCGAGCCTGATGTTGCCTCAAGTGATGCGACCAATGTCCGTACACGCATTGAGCGAGACGGCGAAGAGTATGTGATCAACGGGCGTAAATGGTTTATTACCAACGCACCGTACGAGCGCACAAAGATTCTGATCGTGATGGGTAAATCTGATCCAGACAACCCCAACAGGCACCTTCAGCAGAGCCAGATATTGGTGCCCAAAGATACACCTGGCCTGACGATCATTCGGCCACTGACAACTTTGGGTTATGACGATGCGCCTTTAGGACATGCCGAGCTGATTTTTGAGAACGTGCGGGTGCCTGTCGAGAATATGTTGCTCGGCGAAGGCAGGGGTTTCGAGATTTCTCAAGGTCGGCTCGGACCCGGCCGGATCCATCACTGCATGCGGCTCATTGGCTGTGCCCAGCGAGCACTCGAATTGGCCTGCAGCCGTGTCACCGAGCGAGAAACCTTTGGTCGGAAGCTCGCAGATCATCAGTCGATTCTCGAGGATCTGGCTAAATCGTTTAGCGAAATCGAGCAAGCTCGCCTGCTGACACTGAAAACCGCACGGCGGATTGATGAACTCGGTGCGAAAGACGCCAGAGACTATATTGCGGCCGCGAAGATTACTGTGCCGTTGATGGCTCAGACTGTGATTGACCGTTGTATGCAAATGCACGGTGCGGGTGGTTTGACGGCAGACTATCCAATGGCCGAAGCATTTAATTATGCGCGGTGGTGCCGCCAGGCGGATGGCCCGGATCAAGTCCATATGATGGCGCTCGGCAAGCAAGTCATTAAACGGTTTGCACGCTGAAAATTTGAAAGAAGTACTGATGGTGTTAATCAGCGATTTTTGTAAGCGGTGGTTAGTTTGCGATCGAAGAGTGTTAACGGAAAACGCGCATTTATGTGCGGTGGCTTCCTTAGGCTCGGCTGAGGCAAAGCGTCTGTTGCGACTCACTTTAATCGGCCACGCATCCTGCATCTGAGGAGTCGAGGATGAAATTAAAAATCAGACAGGTTTTTGGGTTAGTTTTCGTACTGATCATCGCCTCGCTTTTAATGGTGCTTTATCAAGGCGATCTCCCGGCAGATGTGGTCGATGCGAAGTATGTAAGTCCGGCGTCGCAGTTTCTAACCCTCGATGATGGTGCCAGGATCCACTTCCGCGATGAGGGCAATGCCGATGGTCTGCCTTTGGTACTGATTCACGGTAGTATGGCGTCTCTGCACACTTTTGAACCTTGGGTCGCCCTTCTAGGCGATGAATACCGCATGGTAACCCTCGATTTACCAGCGCATGGTCTAACCGGGGCTGTTCCAAGTGGAGACTACTCAAGCGAGTCCCAGCTAAAAGTGGTGAAGGCGGTCATTGACCACTTGGGTCTTGAGCAGGTGGTGCTGGGCGGCAATTCGATGGGTGGTGGTGTTTCTTGGCGGTTTGCCTTGGACTTTCCAAACCGGGTGCTTGGTCTTGTTCTGTTGAATGCCTCTGGACCGTCTGCTTGGTACCAAAGTGAGCAAAGCCCGCCATCTAAAAATTCGTCACCGTTGGCTTTCAGATTGCTAGGTCAGTCCTGGTTTAGAGCCATTGCGGGTCGGATTGATCCTTACTACCTTGCAGTTCAGGGCGCCGAGTCTGCTTATAACGGCTCCCCTGTTGTGAACGATGCCTTGATCATGCGCTATTACGAGATGGCGCTGCGTGCCGGTACACGGGAAGCGATATTAGGTCGATTTTCCAAGCCATTTAATCGAGCCCGAGCCCCAATTGATGTGTCCCAATTGCAGCACCCATCCTTGATTTTGTGGGGGAGGGAAGATTCAGTAATCCCAGTATCGGCAGGAGAGCGGTTCCACGAGACGTTGCCCAATAGCCAACTCATCATTTACGAGGATGTGGGTCACGTGCCGATGGAAGAAATTCCCGAGCGCACGGCAGAAGATGTTCGTGCTTTTATTTCGACCTCTGTTTTAAAAACTTGAATTGACTGACCTTGCCGCTGAACTTTTGATGCTTCGCGCCATAGATCGAGTTTGCATATTGGGCACTAGAGTTTTTCAAGCGCTGCCACCGGCCTTGCTCAATCGCGCTAGCAGCATCGAGCGCCTTAGCTCCAGATCGGGTGTAAAGAAGTTCATGGATCAATTCTTGATCTCGTCGCGGTGAGGTGCCCATTGGTCGCAATGCGCTGTATGCGCGGAGACGCATCTGCGAACATGTAGCGATAGAAGGGTGGGAAGATCGTCGATTAAAGCCAATCGCTCGCGGTATGAGTCAGGGAAGGTAGCCTTCTCAAATGGGGCGCGAATGTCCTGGGATCTGATCGATCAAGTCTGAACATTGAATGTAGCGCGGAATTTCCGTACTCACGTTGTGATCACAAATGAAACATCTCACAGGCGCTTTGGCGCTAACATTTTTCCTTTCAATCATCCCGATTAGCAGCAAGGGCCATGAGCCGGCGTTTACGCTAGACATCGACGAAAGCGGGGATGTGCAGCCGCTCTCTGACGGCCTGCTGATCCTGCGCTACCTCTTTGGTTTTTCTGGTTCTAGCTTGACGTCTGGCGCCACCTCAACTGAGGCTAAGCGTTCAGATTCTGACGCAATAACGGCCTATCTTGATGAGCATCGTGATGAGCTTGATATTGATTTTGATGGGAATGAGCGCCCGCTGACCGATGGACTCTTGATTCTTCGCTATCTATTTGGATTCTCAGAATCAGCCCTAACGACAGGAGCGGTCGATGCTCTCGCCAATCGCCAAACTAGTGCTGAGATTGGATCCTACTTCGAGACGATTGTAGACACGGACGGTGATGGCATTGTCGATGCATTAGACGATCGCAAGCCCAACCTGACGTTATTGGGAGAGCCCACCGTTGAAGTGACGGTAGGGGCTCCGTATTTTGACGCTGGGGCGGCGGCTTCTGATCAAGAAGACGGAGATCTCACCGATAAGATTATAGTCACAAATCTCAGCGAGGCTGACCTTCAAACCCCCGGTACCTACACGGTTCGTTTTGAACTGACGGACAGCGGAGGGAATGTGGTCTTCGCCGAACGCACCGTCATTGTGACGTCCCCGAGTAAAACGCTGAGCGTTTTGAAGACGGGCACCTCGGCTGAAACCCCCCAGGCACTGTTGCAAGGAGACTTTGCCATTATTGGTGCCTTTGATGCGGGGATTGGTTATAACTCGTGTGAAAATGATCAAGGTCAAGGATGTCCGAATATGAGCTGGTCTGTGGCGAACGACTCTGATCGCGGCTCAGTTTTAGAAGTGCGTCATTCTGCCTCAGGTGTTCATGCTGGACTCTACATAAAAACCGGTGATTCTGGGCCGGTCGACCTCAGTGAGTTCGCCGGCGGCACCATTCAATTTGATGTGAAAGTGGTCTCTGGCGATCCGAGCATGACTATGAAAATTGACTGCATCTACCCTTGCACGTCGAATGACTTTGGGCTTGCAGACGCATCCCCCGGGGTTTGGGTGACCTATGAAGTTGCGGTCGATACGCTTCGAGATCGAGGCCTTGATCTTTGTCAAATCGATACGGGTTTGGTGATTTGGGCATCTGAATATACGGAAACCAACTTCCAATTGGATGCCGTGCAATGGGTGGCAAATGAAAACGGATCTCCAACTCCCACAAACTGCCCTGAGCCGTTACCGGAGCCGGGTGCCGATTGGGTGAATCCAAATTTGTCCGCTGGATATGAAGCGCCGTTGAGCTATCCGGACTTTGCCTTGGCATGGTCTGATGAGTTTGATGGGTCTTCGCTCGATTCGACCTACTGGAACACGGAGGTTAACGGCGATGGGGGCGGAAATAATGAGCTCCAATTCTATCGAGCGCAAAATGCTTATTTGAGGGAAGGTTTGCTGGTCATCGAAGCGCGTGAAGAGCGGTTTGGTGGGAAAAACTATACGTCGGCACGACTGACTACCGAAGATAAATTTGAATTTAAGTATGGACGCATTGATATTCGCGCTGCATTACCGACAGGTCAGGGGTTGTGGCCCGCGTTATGGATGCTCGGTGCTAATTTCAAAGAGGTGGGATGGCCTCGCAGCGGGGAAATCGACATTATGGAGCTGGTCGGTCAGGACGACGACCGTGTGTTTGGCACCGTGCATTGGGACAATAACGGCAGCAAGGCGCAATATCCGACCTCAGGCGGTGGTTTTGAAGTGGCTGATGAGGAATCGTTTAGCAATCAGTATCACGTATTCAGCTTGGAGTGGTCTGAATCAAAGTTGGAATGGTTCGTGGACGGTGTCCGTTATCAAAGCTTTGAGATCAACGAAGGTGCCGGTCTTGATGCGTTTCGAAAGGCATTTTTTCTGATCTTTAATATCGCCGTTGGCGGTAATCTGCCGGGATCGCCAAACAGCGACACGCAGTTTCCGCAGTATATGCACGTTGATTATGTTCGGGTGTACCAAGGCAGCTGATCAAGTCTTGGGTTTCTTGATTGGCTGGCGCTAGACGCATGGGCCCTGGGCACCGCTTGCCTCACTTGGGGGTTTGCTCTAGTTTGTAAGTTGAGTACCTTGAAGAGAATGCTATGAGCGAATCACGTGCAGAACAATTAGATCTCGCCGAGATCGATGTCAGCGACCCACAGCTTTACCTTAACGACAATTGGGGACCGCATTTCGCGCGGCTGCGGGCGGAGGCGCCGGTACACTTTCAGGAAAACAGTCCAACAGGGCCTTATTGGTCTGTTTCCTCTCACGCTTTGATTAAAGAGGTCGACACCAACCATCAGGTTTTTTCATCCGCTGATGGCATCGCTATTGCCGATACGCCGCCCGAAAGTGCGGTTTCAGAAGGGGAAATCGTGATCGAGAACTTCATCGCGATGGACCCGCCCGATCATGATCGCCAAAGAGCGACGGTCGCGCCCTCGGTCGCGCCTAGCAATCTTGCGAATTTTGAACCCTTGATTCGCGAGCGTGTG
>Ga0213863_10001834_pt1 | contig 15308 bp, 11 predicted proteins | sample PICome_8_FD_160128 | JGI IMG/M metagenome (GOLD analysis project Ga0213863, IMG submission 160128) | Coastal seawater microbial communities near Pivers Island, North Carolina, United States - PICO497 | ecosystem: Environmental > Aquatic > Marine > Coastal | place: USA: North Carolina... | reverse complement strand
GCGGTCTTCGGGGCCTCCGTGGACCTGGTCGGCGACCGGGCCATCGTCGGGGCCTACCTCGCCGACGCGCCGCTCTTTCGCTCGGGCGCGGCCTACACCTTCGACGCCAGCACCGGCCAGGAGCTCCAGAAGCTCGTTTCATCGACGCCCGCAGCGTCCGACTGGTTTGGCTACGACGTGGCGACCAACGGGGCGCAGGACCTCGCCAGCCTGACCGGCGGACTCTTCTTCGGATCCCCCCTCACCGAGGGCGCGGTCTGCGTGTATGGCTTCCCGGAGATCGGCACGAACTACTGCGCAGCGGCCGTGAACTCGACAGGCTTCGCCGCCGCTCTGGGAGCCACAGGCAGCTCGAATGCCGCCGCCAACAACCTGATGCTTGAGGGGGTCGGTCTCCCCACCAACGCCTTCGGCTTCTTCCTCGCGAGCCGCGCCCAGGGCTTCACCCAGAGCCCTGGCAGCAGCCAGGGCAACCTCTGCCTCGGCGGCGCCATCGGCCGCTACGTCGGGCCCGGCCAGATCCAGAGCTCGGGCCCCCTGGGCCGGATCTCCCTGGCCATCGACAACACCCAGGTCCCCCAACCCTCCGGCGCCGTCTCCGTTCAGCCCGGCGAGACCTGGAACTTCCAGCTCTGGCACAGGGATAGCGTCGGTGGCTCGGTCACGTCGAACTTCACCGACGGCTACGAGATCGTCTTCCAGTGAAGCCAACGCCGCCGCCGGCGGCAGCAGCCATCGACCCACACGGCCCGTTCCGAGTCACTCGGGGCGGGCCGCGGTCGTTCCGCGGCGAGGATCACGCCCTTCGGGAGGTCATGAGCGACACGACGACGATCACCGCCGCGTTCACGGCGAGGCCGGGGAGCCCGGGGTGGAGGTCGGAGGGCGGCATCAGGTGGGGCCACGCCAGCGTGGTCGCTGAGCCGAGGAGCAGGCCGAGGAGCGCGGCGATCCCGGTGGCCCGCTTCCAGAACAGCGCCGCGAGCACCGGGGGCGCGAGCTGCCCCATCGGGCCGTAGGCGTAGGAGAGCAGGCCGACCAGGTCCTCGTGGAAGGAGACCGCCGTGACGTAGGAGATCACGAGGATCGGGAGCAGCATCCAGCGCACGGCGCGCCGCTCCGCCTCGGGGCTGAGCGTCTTCTTGGCGCCCACAATCCACCCGTCTCGCACCAGGATCGACGCCGCCGAGTGCAGGATCGCGTCGCCGCTGGACATGGACGCCGCCAGGGCACCGGCACAGAAGAGGCCGATCAGGAGCGCCGGGAGGTCGAGCTGGAGCAGGAGGTGCGGGAGCACCTGGTCCGCCTGCTCTGGCGCGGGCTCGAAGCCCACGGCCGCGAACCCGATGAGCAGGATCGGCAGCAGGAACAGCTGGAACGTGGGGTAGAGCACGACGGTGCGCCGGATCACGCTCTCGCTGCGCGCCGCGAAGGCCTTCTGGAAGAGGTGCGGCCAGAAGGAGAAGCCGGCGGCCATGACGAAGACCGAGCTGCCGTAGCCGAGCCATGACCAGCGCTCGCCCTCCTGGGCGGCGCCCCCCGGGAGCCGGAGAAACTCGGGGTCGATCGCCTGGAACATCTCCCCCACGCTGCCGTGCAGCGCGCGCGGCAGGTACAGCCCGAGCGACCAGGCCATGATCATCATGAAGAGGCCCTGGAGGGTGTTGGTCCAGCCGACCCCCATGACGCCGCTGTGCCACACGTAGAGGAGCACCACGCCGTAGACCACCGCGGCGCCGACCTCCACGGACATGGCCCCAGAGGTGAGGACCTCGAGCACGTGCCCCGCGCCGCGCATCTGGAGCGCGAGGTAGGGCACGAAGGCCAGCAGGCTGACCACCGCCATGACAGGCGCGAGCGGACGGAAGCCCAGCTCTCCGGCCACCAGCTCCGCCTGGGTGATGTAGCCCTTGCGCCGCCCGAGCCGCGCGGCCGCCGGTCCGGTCCAGTAGAAGGGCAGGAAGCCCAGCACGCCGAAGGCGAGGATGTGGAACGCCGCCGCGCCGGTGGAGAAGGCGCGGCCAGGCGCCCCGAGGAACGCGAAGGCGCTGAAGATGGTGGCGCCGGTGACGAAGTACATGAGCACGGGACCCATGGAGCGGTCGCCCGCGACGAACCCTGTGGCGCTGTCACTCGCCGACCGGGCCGCGCGCCAGCCCACGAAGAGGTTGAGCGCCAGGTAGGCGCCGACCACCAGCAGGATCTGGGCCTCGGCGCTCACGACTCTCCCCCGCCGTCCGCAGCGTCCGCGTCCTCTGGCTCCGTCCTCATGTACGCCCACATCACGAACGGCGTCAGCGCAGCCCAGCCGGTGACCCAGGCCAGCCCCGCCGGCAACCCGAGCACCAGCCCATCCGCGGTCGAGAGATCGCGGAAGAGGAGCCCGGTCAGGCTCAACACCGCGACGAAGAGGTAGATCAGGAGGAGCAGATGTCGCAGGGCCATGGCCTCAAGGTAGCGAGCCGCCCCCCCTCCGTCGCCCCGAGGTCGGCCCTCCGGTTGACACCGCCCCCCTGGGGCTCGAGGCGCTATGCTCCTCGCTCGTTTTTCAGGGAACCCATCCAACAAGGAGCAACACCATGGCCCGCGCATCCGCACGCCACATCCTCGTCGACACGGAAGAGAAGTGCCTCAAGCTGAAGGAGGAGATCGCCGGCGGCGCCGCCTTCGAGGACCTCGCGAAGCAGCACTCCTCCTGCCCCTCGGGCAAGAGCGGCGGCAACCTCGGCGAGTTCGGCCCGGGCCAGATGGTCAAGGAGTTCGACACGGTCGTCTTCAACGAGGCCGTCGGTGAGGTCCACGGTCCGGTCAAGACCCAGTTCGGCTACCACCTCCTCGAGGTCACCAGCCGCTCGTGAGCGCGCTCGCCTCGCCGGTCCTCCGCCGCGGGGATCGGCGGGCGGAATCGCGCCCCCGGCTGGCACGTTCGGGAGCTTGACCGAGCGCCGAGGGATCACCGTCGACGGGGCGGCCGTGCCGGCGCGCCCAGACCCGAGGTGCGCCCAGACCCGAGTTGCGCCCAGACCCGAGGCGCGCCCGAACCTGAGGTGCGCCCGAAACTGAGGTGCCCGCGAAGCCGAGGTGCGAGCGCCCTGGGAGGTCCGCGCTGGTGCACGGCCCGGCCCGTGAGCGGAGGGCGGATCAGCGTCCGAGGCCGACCGCTGCGAGGAGCACGCGGAGGAGACGTCCGAGGGTCGGCCTCGCCGTCAGCGACGTGAGGTGGCGCCCGACCGCAGGTCCCGATGAATTCCGCGTGAACCACGCGGGGCGCGGGAAGACCCTGAAGGGCGCCCGCAGGACGGTCTTCTGCGGCCGATCGAAGAGGAACGTGTTGTGGACCGTCCCGATGCCGCTCCCCGCGTCGTCGAGCGAGCCCCCGGGGAACGCACCCCAGGTGGTCGAGCCGGGGGGGAAGGACGCCGCCGCCCAGAGATTCACCGCCACGGTCCCGAAGCGCAGGTCGCTGATCGCGCGCTCCACCGCCCGCCCGATGACCGGGTCCCTCATGGACAGTGGATGGACGAGCACGGTCACGTTGAGGCTCCCAGAGATGACCTCGTTCGCGAGGCGCACGGCCTTACGGATGAACTCCGCCGTGTCCTCCGCCGGCAGCGGAGCCTCGCCCATCGCCCCGCACCAGAACTCGTGCTGAAAGCAGGGGTCGAGACGCTCGGAGGGGTCGAGACCCTCCGCAAGGAGCCAGGGCGCCTCACCCTCGCCCACCCGCGTGGCGTCGGGGTGCGCGACGAGGAAGGCGTCGCGCTGCGCCTGCTGGCCGGGGTAGTAGGCCGGCCGCACCTCGGTGTCCCCCAGCGCCTCACGAACCGCCGCCAGCAGGTCATCCCGCTGGGACCATCCCGCGTGGGTCAGCATCACGCGTGTCGCGTTGCAGTTGAAGCCCGCGTTGGTGGTCAACGAGCTGGCGAGGTTCTCCCCGTGATACCGCAGGTCCCCCTTGGACCAGGGCCCGGGAATCACGATCACCGGGCTGACATTCCCAAGCTCGCTCGTCACGGGTCGTGTATTCCGTGGCGTCCCGGCGCGCTTGCGGTCGGCGGCCTCGGTGCCCTCCCCCCAGACCACTCGGTCGTGGGTCGAGAGCGAGCCCGTGACGTGGATGGAGTCGATCCCATCGTGCTGACAGAGCCGGTCGCCGACCTCGGCGCCGCCGTACATGATGCGCAGGACGTCGGCGTCGATCAGCGGGCGAAGGGCCTCTGTCAGGGCCGGACCGACCGCCTCGTTCACGGGGTTCAGCTTCAGGACCACGCACTCACCCTCGGAGAAGAGCTTGTGCAGCACGTCCATGGGCCCGATGGAGGTGACGTTCCCAGCCCCGAGGACGAGGGCGACCCTCGCTCGACGCGACGCCGGACGCTGGCCTCCAGCCATGCTCTCCGGGACGCCGTCGAGCGTGACCTCCGGATCCAGCCAGACCTCCGCCGTGATCCCGCGGAGGAGGATCCGGTCCAGGGGGTCGGTGGGGAACACCGGCGCGGCCACCTGTCCATTCGGGAGAGCCTTCGCCACGCCCGGGAGCTGCGGCGCGCCGCGATCCGCCAGATCCTTGAGGGATCGAACCAGCTGACGGACGCCACGCAGCACCGTATAAGGGCCGCCGAGCCACTCCTCCGTCTCGGCGTGAGCGCCGCGCTGGACCCCCTTCAACGCGCAGCCCGCCGCCACCCACCCCTCGGAGGCCGCCATGACCGTGGGGATGAGGGCCTCAAGCAGCTCGACCTGCTCGGCCAGCGTCGCGGCGCGCCAGCGCTCTGATGCCGCGCGGAGCGTCGCGATCGCCGCGTCCTGCTCAGCCGCAGAGGTCGGCGCGTGTCCGGGCGGCACGGGCGGGAGGGAGCCGGAGAGGTTCTGCATCACCACCGAGCGTAACCGCGTGCGGCCAGCAAGCGATCAGCGGCGCCGCCCCACTCAGGCCGGCGGGCCCTGATCCTCCGCGAGCACCGCCTCGATCAGCGCGACGGTCTCAGGGAACGGGAGCGCCGCCGCGACGCCGCCGGCTGGGACCCACACCCGGTCGCGAGGCTCCTCCGCGACCTCCACCGCTCCGCACTCCATGGCGTAGAAGCCGCACTTCACCCCGACCCCATGGACCTCAAACTCGACCCGGCCCGCCCAGCGTGGAGCGAACCCCTGAACGCCTGACTCCTCCCGAACCTCACGCAACGCCGCCGCCTCCGCGTCCTCCCCGGGCTCGATGTGGCCCTTCGGCAGCACCCAGGGGGCCTCTGGTCGAGCGAGTGGGCGGACCAGCAGGACCTCACGAGCGCCGCGGGCTCCGCGCAGCACGATCCCCCCAGCGTGAGTCAGCGTCTCGGCGTTCATGACGGCGGCGAGCGTAGCCCATTGCTCGGGCAGAGCGGCATGGCGGCGGCTATCCTCTGCGCGCCCCATGTCCGGATCCTCCAAGTCGCCCCTGCTCCGCCTCCTGGCCCACGTGCGCCAGCACCGCGGGCGGGTGAGGATCGGCGTCGTCTTCTCGATCCTCAACAAGCTCTTCGACCTGGCGCCGCCGGTGCTCATCGGCGCGGCGGTGAGCATCGTCGTCGACAAGGAGGAATCCTGGGTCGCCGAGCTCGGTGTGAAGGACCCCTGGCAACAGTTCCTGGTCCTCGCCGCGATCACGGTGGTCATCTGGGTCCTCGAGTCGCTCTTCGAGTACCTGCAGAAGATCATCTGGCGCAACCTCGCCCAGAGCGTGCAGCACGACGTGAGGCTCGACGCCTACCGGCACGTGCAGGGCCTCGAGATGGGCTTCTTCGAGGATCAGAACTCCGGCGAGCTCATGAGCGTCCTGAACGACGACGTGAATCAGCTCGAGCGCTTCCTCGACGGCGGCGCCAACAGCCTGATCCAGCTCTCGACGACGGTCCTCGCCGTGGGCGCCATCTTCTTCTGGGTCTCGCCAGCGGTCGCGTGGGTCGCCTTCCTCCCGATGCCGCTGATCATCTGGGGCTCGATCTACTACCAGCGCAAGCTCCAGGCCCGGTACGTCGACGTGCGCAGGAACGTCGGCGCGCTCAACGCGGACCTCGCCGGGAACCTGGGTGGGATCGCGACGATCAAGAGCTACGCCCGCGAGGAGGCGGAGGCGACCCGGATCGACGAGCAGAGCGAGCTCTACCGGGCGGCGAACCGCAGGGCGATCACCCTCTCCAGCGCCTTCTCGCCGCTCATCCGGATGTTCATCCTCGCGGGCTTCACCGCGACCCTGCTGGTCGGCGGGCGGATGGCGCTCGACGGCGACCTCGACGAGGCGGCCTTTGCGATCCTCGTCTTCATGACCCAGCGGCTCCTGTGGCCGCTGACCTCACTCGGAGAGACCCTCGACCTGTACCAGCGGGCGATGGCGAGCGTGCGACGCATCTTCGAGCTGATCGACCGCCCCTCGACCATCCGTGACGGCCCGCGGCCCCTGCCCGCCGCGGCCGTGAAGGGGCAGATGCGCCTGCGGACCGTCGACTTTGCCTACCAGGGACACGCGCCCCTCTTCGAGGGCCTGAGCCTCGACTTCCCGGCCCGCGAGACCACCGCTATCGTGGGCGCGACCGGGTCGGGCAAGTCGTCTCTGACCAAGCTCCTGCTCCGGTTCTACGACCCGACCGCCGGCACCGTCGAACTGGACGGCAACGACCTCCGGGAGCTCCGGCTGAGCGACCTGCGAGAGGCCATCGGGCTGGTCAGCCAGGATGTGTTCCTGTTCCACGGGTCCATCGCCCAGAACATCGCCTACTCGCGACCCGAGGCCCCCATGGATGAGATCCGGGCAGCGGCCCAGGCGGCGGAGCTCGACGAGTGGGTGGCGACGCTCCCCGACGGCTACGACACCGTCGTCGGCGAACGTGGCCAGAAGCTCTCCGGTGGACAGCGGCAGCGCGTCTCCATCGCCCGCGCGGTGATGAAGGACCCCCCGATCCTCATCCTCGACGAGGCCACCTCGGCGGTGGACAACGAGACCGAGGCCGCCATCCAGCGATCCATGGAGCGCATCGCCCAGGATCGGACCACCATCGTGATCGCCCACCGCCTCTCCACGATCCGCGGCGCCGACCGCATCCTCGTGCTGGACGAGGGCGGGGTCGTCGAGCAAGGACGCCACGAGCAGTTGATCGAACAGGGCGGCCTCTACGCTCAGCTGTGGGGTGTCCAAACCGGGGATCGCGGCAACGCTGCGAGCGCCGGATGAGCGACCTCCTCATCGGCGAGGTGCAGGCGGCCGTCTCTCGACTCGTCGAGGCCGAGGACGCCGCCGCTGACGGCGCGCGCCGGGCCGCCGTCGCCCTGCTCTTGCGCGGCGGATCGACGGCTGAGCTCGAGGTGCTGCTCATGCGGCGCGCGGTCCGAGCGGGAGATCGATGGTCCGGTCAAATCGGACTCCCTGGCGGCCACGAGGAGCACTCGGACGAGACCCTTGAAGCCACGGCCCGGCGAGAGTCTATCGAGGAGGTCGGCGTGGACCCAGGCGCCACCGGCGGACGGATGCTCGGCCGCCTCCCGGCGGTGCAGGCGCGCGCGCGCGGCGAGCGCCTCGACCTCTTCATCACACCGTTCGTGTTCCACCACCCTGCGCCCTCGACTCCGGTGCTCGGGCCGGAGGCCTCGGAGGCCTTCTGGCTCCCCCTCGCGCCCGCGATCTCGGGCGTCTTTGACGAGCCACTTCGCTACGAGCACGGCGAGGTGATCCACAAACTCCCCTCCTGGCGCTTCGAGGGACACACGATCTGGGGCATGACCCACGGCATTGTGAGTCGCTTCGGACGGGCCCTGCAGCACCCCTGAAGCAGAGCTCCTGGCTCGGGAGAGTGGTTCGTTTTGAATCACTTCCTTGGCGGTCAGCGGGGGTGCAAACGGGACTCTTTGTCACACCCCAAAGGAAGGGCTAGGTCCTCGTGCCCGGAGCCTGATTCGCCATTCATCATGGAGCGGAGGACGGGCAGGACAAGTGCTCGACCTCACCTAGCAACCTCTCTCACTTCCTTCCCCACTCCCATGCTTCGTTCCCTCTCGCTCACGATCGCGGCCCTCGGGCTCAGCGCGACCGCCTCGGCTCAGATCACCCCCGTGGCCTCGGACTCCTTCGAGTACCCGGTCCCTGGCCTGCTCTACCAGCAGGCAGGCGGGACAGGATGGTCCAACGCCTGGTGGGTCAGCGGCGCTGCCAACGACGAGCTGGTCATGTTCGACCAGTCCATCCAGCCCCCCTTCGCTGGTGCGGACAACCTCGGCGGCTACGCCGGTCAGACGGGCGTCTTCGGCGCGGCCTATCGCCAGTTCGATCTCTCTGCTCACCCCGAGCTCATCGACCCCATCACCGGTCGCTGGGGAGCCGACGGTGAGACCATCTGGATCTCCTTCAGCACCGTCAACTTCCAGGGCCAGCCCCAGGAACACTACGGCGGCCTCTCGCTTTGGCGGGCCGGTCAGAACCCGGCCGAGTCTCTCTTCCTCGGCTCCCCCTGGAACTCCCAGGGTTGGGGTATCGATGACGAGGGCGACCTCGCTGGCTCTGCCCCGGCCTCCATCGTCCCGGGATCCAACGATCAAGTCGCTGCCCGCCTCGTGGTCCGCATGGACTACATGGCCGGCCAGAACCGTTGCCGCATGTGGGTTGACCCCCAGGTTGACTACCCCACGGGCACCGCTGACCTCGACGAGATGGTCACGGGTGGCGACTTCGACGAGATTCGCCTCTCGAGCGGCGGTAACAACGGTGACCTGTACTTCTGGGACAACATCGTGGTGGCGAAGGGCACGCCGACGGGCGGCCTCGGGATCAACTACTGCTCGGCCAACCCGAACTCCACGGGCGCGACCGGCAGCATCTCCGCCACGGGCTCGGACCAGGCTGGCCTCAACGACCTGACGCTGACCGCCGGTGATCTTCCGACGAACTCGTTCGGCTTCTTCCTCGCCAGCCAGACCCAGTCCCAGGTCGCGAACCCCGGCGGCAGCGCCGGCAACCTGTGCCTTGGCGGCGCCATTGGCCGTTACGTCGGCCCCGGGCAGGTCCTGAACTCGGGCTCCACGGGCGCCTTCTCGCTCGCCCTCGACCTCACCAACACGCCGCAGCCCACGGGCACGGTCGCGGTGCAGCCGGGCGACACCTGGAACTTCACCACCTGGCACCGCGACGCCGTCGCCGGCACCACCACGTCCAACTTCACGGACGGCCTCGAGATCACCTTCAACTGATCCCCAGGCGTGCCTGAGAGGAGCCCGCTCCTCGCCGGCACTTCATGACGAGCGGCCCCGGAGTTCCCATGGATCTCCGGGGCCGCTCGCATTCCGGGTGCGCCGATGCCGTCTCCGGGGTGACGCCTACTCGTCGCCGTCGCCCCCGGCGTATCCATTGGCTGCAAGAGAGCGCTGAATGCTGGCCGGGACGTCGGCCGCCGCGGCCCCGGCAGGTGCTCGCTCCAACCCTGAGATGATCTCCTCAGCCGCCTCGTCGTAGAGGCGCTTCAGCGCAGCGCCGCCGCCCTCGCCGTCGCCCGAGAGCCCGCGAGGCTGAAGCTCACCGGGATCCTCCGCGAGGTCGAACCAGGCGCTGCCGCCGTTGTCGTGGTTGACCACGAACTTCCCCTCTGCCGTCCGCAGGCTCCGCAGGTTACGCCCCACGCTCATCAGCTCGGAGACCGCCGGTCGATCCGGCGCGGTGGAGGTCTCTCCGCGCAGGCTCGGGCCCAGGGATGCGCCCATCGTCGTGGAGACCGCCGGGAGACCGGCGAGGTCTCGCAGGGTCGGGCCCAGATCAATCATCCTCGTCTGGCCGCCGAAGCGTGCGGCCTGGACAACGCCCGGGTAGTGGACGATGAGGGGGATGTGAATCTGCTCGTCGTAGAGGGTGGTTCGGTGCCCCTTGCCACCGTGATCGAAGAGCTCGGTGCCGTGGTCCGAGGTGATCACGAAGATCGTGTCCTCGAGGAGCCCCGCCGCGCCAAGGTCGTGGCGGATGCGCCCGACGATCTCGTCGGTCCAGGCGATCTCCCCGTCGTACAGCGCGATGATGTGCTCCTTGTCTCGCGCCGGAATCGCCGCGTTGATGGCGGGGTCATAGAAGAAGTCTCGCCCGGTATACGGCCCCTCGTAGTCGGGGTCAAAGAGCGTGTCGTAGGGCGCTGGCGGCGTGAAGTCGAAGTGCACGTCCCAGAGGTGCACGAAGGCGAAGAACGGCTCGGACCCTTCGGAGGCCTCTCCAAAGAAGCGCTGCCACTCCGCATAGACCTTGTCGTTGGTCACACCGTGGTGGGAGGCTCGCAGGACCGGGTCGCGCATGGACCACTCGTTGTCGGCGTCGACCTGGCCATCGGGCACCGTCTCGACACAGTCCACGTAGCGATCGAATCCCTGGCCGAGGCCGAAGGCGGGGTGGAGGTACGGGCCGGCGAAGAAGCCGGCGGTCGAGTAGCCCGCGGACTGGAATGACTCGGGCAGCGTCTCGAACTCCTCCGACAGGCGGAACTTCACCGCGTCAACGACGCCGTGCACGCTGTCGGGGACGGAGGTGAACATCGCCGCGTGCGCGGGCAGGGTCCAGGGAGCGCTGCTGATGTGCTGCTCGAAGAGCGCACCCTCGGCGGCGATGGCGTCGATGTTGGGCGAGGTGGGCCGCGCGTAGCCGTAGCACCCGAGGTGGTCAGGGCGCAGGGTATCGATGGAGATCAGGACGACGTTGGGGCGATCGACGCTCACCTCGCCGCCGCAGGCGAGGGTGAGCCCGAGGAGCGGCGCCGCGAGGAGGACGAGTCGTTCTGCGGCGCGGGGGTGCTTCATCGCTCTGGTTTCATCGGCTGGGTGAACGCTGTCCCGGAGCGATAAAGCTCCAGACGGGCTGCGATCTCCGTACGCAGCGGATCGGACGGTGTGAGTGACTCCAGCGCGCGTTCGGCGTCCGCGACCGCGCCGGGGAAGTCCCCCACCCGCGCGCGGGCCGCCGCGCGAGTGTCCAGCAAGTCGACGCCGGGCCCGAGCTCCTCCACCAGCCCCTCGGCCAACTCCAGCGCTGCCGCCCCATCCCGGGCCGCGGGAACTGAGCTTGTGGCTCGCGTCCACGCCAGGACCATTCGCGGACCCGGCATCGCGCGAACCGCAGGGGGCGCGGACGCGATGGTCGCCGCCGCCTCGGCGTCCCGGCCCATGAACAGGAGCAGCATCACCACCCGGTTCCTGGCCTCGGGATCAGCGGGTGCAAGGGCCAGGTCCTGGCGCAGGAAGCGGAGCCCTTCGTCGTGACGCTCGAGGCGACCGAAGGCGGCGGCCATGCGTGCCGCGTGACGCCGCTCGTGGAGCTCATGCTGGTCGAAGCCCACGGCACCGTTGAGCGCAGTGAAGAGCCCGCCCGCCGCCAGCGCGACCAGCGCCGGCCACGCCCGGGCACGGTCGCGGAAGACGAGGCCGCAGGCCAGCGCCGCCAGGGGCAGCAGGCCAACGCTCGCAGGAAGGCGATATCGCGGCGTGTACCAGAAGGCCACGCAGACGGCGAGCGGGACGCCCACGACGAGCAGCCACGGTCCGGCCCCGCGGAGCCCCCGGCGCCGGACCAGCAGGGCCAGCATCCAGAGGCCGGCGGGGAGGATCCACGCGAGGGGGAGTGGCGCGAGCCAGAGACGCGTGGCCACGCCGTCCCGCCGCTCCATCCAGGGCTGATAGACGTCCCCGTACCGGCGCCCCGTCAACGTATACCAGAGCTTGATCCCCGCGACAGAGAGCGCGTTCCCGGGCTCCTGCTTCCACCAGTCGAGCCCCTGGCCCAGCCAGTATCGACTGGCTCGGTTCCACCCGGCCTCCTCGTCGCCGAGCGCCGCCCGGGCCTTCACAAGCGAGTCGAGGGCCTGCTCCTCCTTGCTGTTCACCACCCCGACCGCGGCGAGGGTCCCGTCCGCCGCCGGGTTGTTGCCGTGATAGAACGTGAGTCCGGCCTGCGAGCTGATCGGAATGAACTCCCCTGAGGCTCGGTGATTGTGGAGCGTGGCCGGCGCGACGGTCGCGAGGCTAACCGCCGCCGCGATGAGCGCGGCCCGCTGGCCTCCGACGCCGCTGGCAAACAGCCAGAGCGGGACTAGGGGCAGCAGGACGAGGAAGGGCGGGAACGCCAGGCAGCAGAGACCGGTGAGGACGCCGATGAGCGCAGCCCGCCGCGGCGACGCGCTCTGCCCGGCACGCCCGCCGACCCCGGTCAGCGCATCGAGGAGCCCGGCGGTCAGGACGAGCTGCAGCGAGCCCGCGAGGACCCGATTGGTGGCGGCGGCGGGCTCGTCGAGGATCAGGAAGAGCCCTGCACCCAGCCATCCCACCCACGTCGCAAAGCGTGGGGAGCCGGCGGAGGCCGCGAGTCGCCTGCTGAGTCGACCCACGAGGACAAGGGCGATCAGGTGAAGCAGCGACTGTGCAGCCGCGAGGGCGCCGAGCCCTCCACCCAGGGCACGGACGAGCGCGGCCCACCAGAGCATGAGCGGCGCCGTCTCGAAGGGCGCCTCATCCACGAGCGCCCCGTCGGCGATCTCTCCCGCGTGCGACCACACCACGGCCGCATCGACCTGGGGGACCAGCACCATGGGGTTGTGCGAGAAGGACTCCCCCGCGATCAGCACCTGCGAGCCCGCGGCGAGCGCGAGGAGCAGCAGCAGCCCGCGCTGGAACCGGCGCAGCTCCGGATTCGCCGCCGGGCGGAGCCCGCCTGTCCCGGGGGCGGGCTGCGCCTCGGCGGCGCGAGCCTCTGCTGATCGAGCTGAAGCCATGGTCAGCGAGCTCAGCGCCTGCTCTCCTTGGCCAGCCGCTCCGCGACCTCCACGATCTCCGCCGCCACGGAGAGGGCGATCTTGCGCGGCTCCTTCGATCCCTTCGAGAGCCCGATCGGGCAGGTGACCGAAGCGAGCTCGTCGGCCGTCGCGCCCCGCTGCTCGAGGCGTTGCTTGAAGCGAGCCCACTTGCGGTCGGAGCCGATGAGCCCGATGTAGGGGAAGGAGCCACGCCGCAGAGCCCGGGCGATGACGTCCTGATCGATGGAGTGGCTGTGGGTCATCACGAGGAGGAGCGAGTCCGCGGGGATGCTGTCCACCTCCTCCTCGGGCGCGTCGATGAAGAGGACCTCGTAGGGCGGCGACTCGGGCAGCGGCGGCTCCACCTCCTGGGCCGAGCGCGAGTCGATGAGCTGCACGTCGAGGTCCATGTAGTCCGCGAGGCCGGCGATGGCCTGGGCGACGTGGCCGCAGCCGAAAATGACCAGCCGACGCCGTGTCCAGCAGAATGACTCCAGGAAGAGGCTGACCTCGCCCCCACAGCACTGGCCCGCCTTCTCCGAGAGCGGCACGGACTCGGTCACCGTCTCCGCCCGTCCGCCCTCGAGCAGCTCGCAGGCTCGCTGAATGGCGAGGTGCTCCAGCTGCCCGCCGCCGATGGTGCCCCAGGCCAGCTTGCCGTCGGCGACGATCATGCGCGCCCCCACCTCACGCGGCGCGGAGCCCTTCACGCCCGTCACCACGACCTGACAGCAGGAGCGACCCTCGTCCCGGAATCTGGCGAGGGCCTCGAGCCACTCCTGTTGATTCACGGTCATGCTGCGTTCCTCGCCGCGCATCCGCGGCCGTCAAATCCCACGTCGCGCCCCCCGGGTGAGCGGGGAGGGGAGGGGAAGAGTGGTGGGCCAAGCTGGGCTCGAACCAGCGACTTCCACGCTGTGAACATGGCACTCTACCAACTGAGTTATTGGCCCACGCAGCGAGGCGGAGAGGATAGCGAGGCGTGGGCCCCTTGGGAACCCGTCGTTCCATCTCCGGTGGAGAGAAGCAGCAGCGGGCCGGGCTTCGACGCCCCCCGGAGCCCGGCGGTCGCCAAGGTCCGCGTGTTCGGCGTCCGAGCATGCCCCTGGTCTCCCGCTGGCCCCTCCAGCGCTGCGGCCGCTGGGGGGAAAATTGCCAGGCAGGCACGCCCCCGGGGGCTGTGGGTAAACCACTAACCCGCGGAAGGCTGGATGGACGGCCGTGTCCGATAACGGATCGCATCCAGCGACCGTTGTGCAACAGAACAACCTTTCTGGCATCAAAACGGCCCCATTTTGCCCGTTCTGCTAGGTTGATTTTCGCTTTCAACCGGCGCTTTCCCGCCGGCTCGCTCCTTACCCCATCCAACGCCCCCATGAAGAAAACGCCTGCCTTGCTCATCGGTCTCGCCCTGAGCGCGAGCGCTAGCGCTCAGGACATCGAGCCCGCCGTCAACCGCGCTCTTGGACTCACCGAGAGTGATGTCCAGAAGCTGGAGTGGTTCGGCGACCCCGCCACTGGACTGACCATCCCGTTCGAGCTGAACGGGACCTCCACCCAGCTCGCCCTCAGCGCCCACTCCGTGCGCGCCCCGGGCTTCGAGCTCGTGGAGCAGCGCGCCGACGGGTCGCTGGTCAGCGTGGCCCCGGGCCCCGTGGTGACCCTGCGCGGCACCGTGGAGTCGATGCCGGACGCCCGCGTCGCCGGAGCGCTCCTCGAAGACGGCCTCTATGCCCGCATCATGATCGCCGGCGGCTCCGAGTTCTGGATCCAGCCGGTGCCCGCGTCCGTCGAGGGCGCCAGCCCACTCCATCACGTGCTCTACGAGCGCGGCGACGTCCTGCGCACCAACCACTTCTGCGGCGCGGATCTGCTGGCCAACAACTTTGGGCAGCCCGGCTTCGAGGAGGCGCCCGGAAACAACACGGCCATGGGAACCTCGCTGTTCACGGCCGAGCTGGCCTGTGACGCGGACTACGAGTTCTACCTGGACTACGGGTCGTCCATGACGAACGTCGGCAATCGTATCCAGACGGTCATCGGCACGATGAACCTCCAGTACGAGAGCGAGGTATCGATCACTCACGAGATCACTCAGATCCTCGTTCGGACCTCCTCCAACCAGCCCTACACGTCCTCGGACGCCTCGACGCTCCTCAACCAATTCCGCAACGAGTGGAACGCCAACCAAGGCGGTATCCAGCGGGACGTGGCGCAGCTCTTCTCCGGCAAGAGCATCGTCGGCGGGACCATCGGCATCGCCTGGGTCGGCGCCATCTGCACGAGCTACGGCTACGGCATGGTCGAGACCGACTTCAACAACAACTTCGCCAGCGCCACGGACCTCTCGGCGCACGAGCTCGGGCACAACTGGAACGCCCAGCACTGCTCGTGCACGTCGTACACGATGAACCCCTCCATCACGTCGGCGAACACCTTCAACCCCAACGTCACCCGCGGCTCGATCTCCTCCTTCCGTGACAGCCGAACCTGCCTCGATGGCGGCGGCGGCGGCGGTGGCGGCGGCCTCAG
>Ga0213863_10001833_pt1 | contig 15316 bp, 14 predicted proteins | sample PICome_8_FD_160128 | JGI IMG/M metagenome (GOLD analysis project Ga0213863, IMG submission 160128) | Coastal seawater microbial communities near Pivers Island, North Carolina, United States - PICO497 | ecosystem: Environmental > Aquatic > Marine > Coastal | place: USA: North Carolina... | reverse complement strand
TTCTCTGACGCATTGGGCATAAATGGTTTGAGCCCTTCTACTAGCCCATCAAAACATGCATGAGATTGAGCTTTTAAATCGGGGGGGTCAAGGAATAAAAAGCGAAAGCTGCCAGCGGCAACATAGCGGTCAACAGGGTAGTCATCGACCTGCGTCCGAATCGATCACTTAACCAACCCGCCAGCGAATTGCCAATGATGGCTAAGGCACCGCCAGCAAAGCTTAACAGCGCAACGCTTGATGACTCCCACCCCTGCACATCCTGTAAATATTTTGGTGCAAAAAACGTGGCGGATCTACTGCAAAGCACTAGCCCAAAAACAGCAAAAAAAAGGCTTTTGTGCGCTTGGGCATGCAAGTGAAAAGATCGCTGACATTTTTCATTACCGGTTCACGTACCTGCACTGCAGACTTAAATTTTTGCATCTCCGGAAGCACTCGATGCCAGTAAGCATTGATATCGAGGGTGCTTTGCATTGATATGGTGGTTCTTTTCTTCTAGAAGGAGAGCATCCTTTATTACCATGCGGTCATATCAAGATCGCTTATCATCGGGTTCAGTACATTTTCAATTAGGTCGGATTTTATCGACAGGTAATCCGACTCATTGACGAGATTTCGTAGCTCATCCTCATCATCCTGCATATCGTACAGGTCAATTGCAGCACGTGACTTGGTATCTATGGACAACTTATACCTGTCGGTTCGAATCATCGTATACACCGAGGGCGGCAGCCCCAGTTCACTCAGCACCGCCGATTGATGGGTGTCCTTCAGCCGGCCTTGCAACATAGTCAGAAGCGTTTTCCCATCTGATTTTTTCAATTCGTCGGCACCTGCGATATCAATCAGCGTGGCAACAATATCCAGGTGCGATATCAACGCCCTGGATTTTTGAGTACTCCTGCCGCCGGGTGGTCGAAACAGGCACGGCACATTAACCGCCCCTTCATAAAAATTCTTTTTCGCTAACAAGCCATGATCACCGAGCATCTCACCGTGATCAGAAGAAAATACAATCCAGGTATTATCCATCAGACCCAGTGATTCAAGCGCCTCAATGACTCGTCCGACACAGTCGTCGATTAACGTTACCTTGGCATAGTAATTTGCCTTCATCACCTGATTTTGAGCACGACTCATTTGATCAAGGCTGACAGGTGCGGTTTCCCGCAACAGGGATACGAGAGGAGACACCGGACCTAGTTGCTCGGCCCCGATAGACGGCGTCATATCATCGGCATTGTACATACGACGATACTCTGGCGGCGAGTCCCAAGGGTCATGGGGCCCACCAAAATTTACTTGCAGGTAGAAGGGCTGACTTTCCGATACGTTGTCACGCAGCCAGTCTTTTGCAAGACTCGCAATAAACATGTCCAGATGAGCATCGGTCGGCAATTGGCTTGAGGGTAACTCCCAGGGGAGTGGCCGCTGACTATTCAAGTACAGGTCGAGGTAATTCCTGTGGGTTCGAAGTAGGCCCTGCTCCGCTAGGTAGTCAGTGTAAATAGAATTGGTGTCTATCGATTCAGAGGGACCGGTCGTTTCTCTTGCATCATCAAAGCCCCAATCAACCATTTCTTTTATGTGATCGCTGGCATGACCGCCACCGTGTCGCCATAGGTGTGTTTTCCCGACAACTCCTGTCCGATAACCGGCTGCCTGGATATTGCGAACATGACTTTGACCAAACCTGATTTCAGGGTCTGCAAATGCCCATACACCATGCTGATGAACCTGGAGTCCCGTCATGATGCTGGCACGTGTTGTCATACAAACCGGTGAGGAAGCGAAGCAACGCGTAAAAACCGAACCTTCGACCGCCAGACGATTGAGGTGAGGCGTAATCGCAACCTCATCACCCGCATAACCCATGGTATCTGCCCGTTGCTGATCAGAAAAAATAAAAACAATATTAGGCTTGCTCATCATGCGATACGCTCAGCAACAAGTCGCTCGAAGGCGGCCTTGTCGTTCCAGCGCATGGCACATCGAATTTTCTGAGCGCTCTCGTCGATGATAGTTCTACCTTCATCGGTAACAGCAATCGGCAGGGTTTCGACCTCGAACAGGTCTTCCGAAAATGCCATGTAGACAGTTACCGTGTCATAAAGGATTGACGACTCGACCTGAGGATCATATCGATCCATACCCTTCCATGATTTGATAACATCAAACCAGCCGAAGTGATTTTCCATGACTGCAACAGCCAGCGGATCTTGGGAAGATTTTACGAGCTGAAAATTTTCATCAACCAATGAGACAACACCACAGGTATCAAGTGGTGTCAGGCTGATATCCCAGGGAGTGGCAAAAACTTTCTGACAGGACGCTGTGTGCTTCATAACGTTGTATTCCCGCATGGGCTCTGAAGCACCAAGATAACCTTTGCGAATACTGCCCTGCATACCGATGAAACTTGAATGGCGGGTGACAGAAGGCTGACGTGCCAGCATCGCTGCAATGTTGGTGAGAGGGCCGATGCTGATAATTGCCACCGGCTCATCACTTGCTTCGATGACGTCAATCATGGCACCAACGCCATCTTCGATCACGACACCTTCATATTCATCAAAGTCATAGATTCCAAGCCAGGCTGCATGGGTTTTTTCAATTGTATCAATGGGAACACCGACACCTATTGGAATGTCTGTCCGCCCTGCAATCACTAACAAGCGCGCAACCAGTTTCGCTGAATAAAGAGTGTCTCCCGTGTTGGTCGTAATAAGCCGGACATCTAGTTCCGGACATCGCAACATGAAGGCGAGTGCCCAGACGTCATCGACGTCGAATCCAATGTCGGTATCAAGAATGACAGGCCTGGTCATTTTCAAGCTCAGTCTGTAACTTCGATTTTCTGAAAAACAGGCATCCTTTTTTCTACAAATGAAGCAACACCTTCCTTAAAATCATTTCGTGCGAGGCTTTCATCCATCCAGACTGTTGATTCATCCATAGACTCGCCCAGTTCACGATTGAGATGTTTGAACACCTGTCGTTTCATCATCATCAGTGCCATGGGCGCAGAGGTGCCGGCCATCTCCCTGATGTAGTTCTGAGCATCGATAGCACACTGACCATCCTCACAAAGTCGATTGGCATAGCCCATACGAAAAGCTTCCTCGCCATCAACTCTGCGTGAACTCCAGAACAAATCAAGAGCATTCGATGGACCTACAATTCTCGGCAGCATCCAGCTGGTTCCATGTTCAGCGATCAATCCTCGCGGCGCGAAAGACGTGACAATCTTGGCTTTTCTATCCATAAATCGCATGTCACAAAAAGTAGCGTAACTAAAGCCGAGACCAGCCGCGGCGCCGTTAATGGCCGCTATCAAAGGCTTTCTCAAGCCCAAAAAATATGTCGGTGATGATTTGTAATTTGGATCATCATCCGGATTGCCCGGACTGGCTTTCAGGTGATCATGACTCTTGCCTTGACGTTCACCGGCGGCACTCATATTACTGAGCGCATTCATATCAACGCCAGCACAAAAACCTCGTCCGGCACCGGTCAGCACGGTGCCGACCACATCCGAGTTTCGCTCCGACTGGTCCAGGGCGTGGCGAATCTCGGCCTGGGTCAGATCAGTGAGAGCATTCAGCTGGTCCGGTCTGTTCATCGTAATGGTCGCTACCGGTCCATCAATTTCGTAAAGAATTTCTTCGTACACCACGGTCATGCTTTCCTCCGATTGCCTGTCACCCTACTGCGTATTGTTATTCGAATGTTATTTTAGATAATTGCTTCAATGAGATGCGGACCTTTATTCGCCATACAATAAGCGAACTGGTCATTAAACTCTTCTGTGGTTGTCGCGCGCATCGCCTCCACTCCCATACCCTGGGCGAGGGCACAAAAATCGATGTCGGGATTTGACAGATCGAACATCGATAGGGCTTTGGGACCAGCATCATTAGCTGCCCCGACGTTGTGCAGTTCCATGTTCAAAATGTTGTAGGTTCTGTTATTCCAGATGACCGTGGTCACGTCGAGTTGTTCGCGGGCAATCGTCCAGAGCCCCTGAATCGTATACATACCTGAGCCATCAGCCTGCAAATTAAGGACCTTACGATCCGGACAGGCAACTGCGGCACCAATTGCGAGCGGAATACCGCCACCAATAGCACCGCCGGTCACCGCGATCAGATCGTGTTGGGGTGCGTTCGCTGTTAACGCATAAGAAGCCCCTCCTGAAGTCGTCGACTCATCTGCGATGATGCAGTTTTCCGGCAACATGGCAGCCACTGCATGTCCGGCTGTACGCGGTGTCAGTTCACCCCTCTGGAGTTCAGGAACCATCAGCTGACTCCTGGGGTCTTCTGCAATCCGGTCAATCGCAGGTGCACCAACTTCATCCGCCAGCGCCTCAAGCGCACCGATCTGATCATCCGCCAGCGTGGTCAGCTTGAATGGCTCAACACCCTCAGGAGTGCAATCAGAATTCTTGCCGGGATAGGCAAAAAACGTCACCGGCCTGTCCTGGCCAACCAGTATCAACTCATCACAACCGTCCAGCGCTGCATAGATTTGATCCGGAAAGTAAGGCAGCTTGGGAATGTTAACCCGGCCTGCCCCTCTTTCTGCCCGGGCATGAAAAGTGGACAGATAAATAGTTGCTCCTGTTTTTTCGCGAATTCGAGCAACAGCTTCAAGACCCCGCTCCCGGACAGCAGAGCCGTTAATCAGCATGATCGCCCTGTTCGCTTTTTCGAGACGTCGCGCCGCATCTTTGATGACTTGCGAATCAACCGTTCTAGGCCCAGCGAAGGGAACCTTGTCAGCCACCCTGCCGCCTGGATCCCAAGCTGTATTGGCCGGGAGCAAAAGAGTCGCTATTCCCGGGATATCAGATTGGCTGGCTGCAATGGCATCAGCCGCATCAGCACCAACGTCTGCAGATGTCTCACTGAGCCTCAACCATTTCGAAAAAGGTTCTGCATAACCTTCAATATTAGATGTGAGCGGCGCTTCGAACTTACGATGATAAGTGGCATGTTCGCCGACGATATTAACCAATGGGGTAAAGGCCTTTTGCGCATTGTGAAGATTGGCAATGGCATTACCCATGCCTGGGCCGAGATGAAACAACGCCGAGGCTGGTTTCTCCGCCATACGGGCATATCCGTCCGCTGCTCCGGAAGCAACGCCTTCAAAAAGACAAAGGATGCCTCGCATCTCGGGCACACTGTCCAGGGCGGCAACGAAATGCATTTCAGACGTTCCCGGGTTGGAAAAACAAACTTCAACGTCCGACTTCACCAGACTTGCGATGAGACTTTGTGCCCCATTCATACGACTCTCCTGATTGTTATTCTTTTACAGACCCGAAAAGTCCGGATCGCGTTTTTCGCGAAATGCAGCCAGTGCTTCCTGGTTGGCCGCGCCGCCTCGTAGTTCTGCTAGACCGGCATTTTCAGCCTTGACGCTCTCCTTCAATTTTTCGCGGACAGGATCCATGAGCAAATTCTTAGTTTTAACCAGAGAAGCCATCGGTAATGCTGCCAAGATCTCAGCCTTCGCCTTTACTTTCGCAAGCAGTTCATCGGCCGGGACGACTTCCAGCGCAAGTCCCGCCTCAACACATTCGTCAGCAGTCATCCATTCCGAGGACAGAAGAAACCAACTTGCACGCTGACGCCCCATCAACTGACTATAGGTCATTGTGCTACCTGCTTCTGCCGTTAGACCCAGAGCGGAAAATGGGCATCTGAGGCGTGCCTTGTCCGACATGACAACAACATCGGCAAGACCACAAACGGTTGCACCTATTCCAACGCCGACTCCGTTGACCGCAATCAGAAGGGGCTTCGGAAAATCGATCAAGGCCTCAATCATTTCGCCAAATCGTGAGCGTGCCGTAGCGGGCTCCTTCAGGTCCGCCCCGGCCCAGAAGGCTCTACCAGCTCCGGTCAGGACTACAACTTTCACCAGATCGTCCTCGCCGGTTTCAAGAAAAGCATCAGCCAGGTCATCTGTCATCTGCCCGTTTAGTGCGTTGAGCGCATCCGGCCGGTTCAGTTCTATTGTACGGACAGCATTGGCATCGCTAATTTTCAGCGTTTCGAATTCAGACATCAGGCAAGCTCATATAGGGCGCGAATGGGAATCAGCTCACCACTGATGTGTCGACACAGGTCTGAGCCAAGAAACAGTGCCAGTTCTGCGACATTTTCAGTTTCGGGCGGATAATCGAGTCTGGCAACCGGGCTACCATCCTTATCCGTTCTGTCGGGTAACCATTGGGCGACACCTTCGGTCTGGGTCAAACCCGGAGCAATACAATTGACGTGAATGTTGTGTGGCCCCCAGCATACTGCGAGAGATTTGGTGAGATTGATGACACCAGCCTTGGCGGCACCGTAATGCACAAAAGAGGGTGACAGTCGCATACCGGCAACGGATGAAATGTTAATGATTCTGCCACCACGAGCCTCAATCATATGACGACCGACTACCTGGCTGCAAAGGAACACACTCGTCAGATTCAGCGCGATCGCGGCATTCCATTCTTCGGGCTTTAGTTTTTCGGGAGGTTTGACGAACATGGCGCCACCAGCGTTGTTCACCAGAATGTCGACCGAGCCATAGGCCTCAATCGTTTTAGCCACCATGTTATCAACTGCTTCCGGTACCGTGACGTCTGTGGCGACGGCCATCGCTTCACCGCCAATCGCCTGCAACTGATCGACGATGAGATCAAGCTTTTCCTGGTTTCTGCTTGCAATGACAACTTTTGCACCGGCCTCTGTGTAGGCCTTCGCTATTCGGCTACCGATACCACCTGCACCGCCAGTTATAATTGCGACCTTGCCTTCCAGTATCCCGGACATTTTTTCTCCTGCTCAGTGTTAGGCCGCGACAGTCGCGACTTCAGTGATAAATTGTTCCATAAGGTCACGCTTCTTTTGATCAGCTCCAATCAGGGTACCCAGCGTAAAGTCCGGAATAATCAGTTCTTCAACACCGGCTTCCTGATAGGCGGCCACTGTGTCTCTGACTTCGCTAACACCACCGATGATTGACCGATCGCCAAGCGCTGCTTCCCGGACACGCTTTAGATAGTCGTCGTTGTCCGACAAAAACAATAGAGCTACCGCACAACGCTCAATTGTCGCCGGATCCCGACCGATAAACTCGCAATGCTTGTCCAGGATTTTCATTTTGTGTTTCAGCGTGTCCACATTACCCCAGACGTTCCATTCATCCGCGTAGGTGGCAGCGATTCTTAATGTGACCTTTTCTCCTCCACCACCGATCATTAAAGGCATTTTTTCCTGTTTCGGCTTCGGCTCAAGCGGCGCTCTCGCTAGCTGATAGAACTCACCCTTGAAATCGAAGTAGTCATTGCCATAAAGACCTTTGATCACCTGACAGGCCTCCTCCAACATTCGCAACCGGCCACCGGTGGTGCCGTACTCAATACCGTAGGCTTCATGCTCGTTCTGCTGCCAACCCGAACCGAGCCCAAGCACAGTCCGTCCATCATTCAAATTGTCAAGCGTTGCTGCCATATTGGCGAGGACTGCTGGATGGCGGTACGTGTTACCTGTAACAAGATGACCCATACGAACTCTCGGCACGTCTCGAGCCAGTGCAGATAGCGTGACCCACGATTCGTGCACAGGAATCAATTCGTCTTCGTCTGGCAGAAAATGATCCGCCAACCAGATACCGTCATAACCTGTCGCTTCGGCATGAGCACAAAGCAAGCGGGTGTCCTCATAGTTACTGCGCGGGTTTGGCCAGAAACCAAATCTCATATTAACTCCATTTTGATCGCCTTCCAGTCAGGCTGAAACGCAAGATTCAAACGATGATCCTATCGGTTATGTGAATGTTGTACGAGGCACAGACTAACGGACTTGCCCCATTATTTGTCAGCCTGACGACAATCAAAAATTGGGTGATTACCCAGCTTCGAACGCTGCATACAGCGGGGATATTCCCGTAGGATGAACCTTTGATTTCGCTCAAACAAGCATTGGATTAAATCGTGATTGAACTGGGGATACTGGCTGACGACCTGACAGGTGGCATGATGGTGGCCAGTCTGCTGGAACGTGAAGGTATAGAATGTCCGCTGGTCAGCTCCACCGATCAGCTTGCTGGGCTGAAAAACAGCTCTGCCCAGGCGGTGGTTGTGGCACGGAAGATCCGCCTGATAGACCCTGACGAAGCGGCCGAGGAAGCCAGACAGGCTGTGCAGGCGCTTCATGAGATCGGCTGCAAGCGTTTTTACTACAAGTATTGCGCAACCTTTGACTCTACAGAACAGGGAAACATTGGTCCGATTGCCGAGGCAATGATGACCGAACTTGATGCGGACCGTACTCTTTTCTGCCCGGCTTTTCCTGAACACACTGTGACAGTTTTTCAGGGTGTAATGTTTATCGGTAACAAGCCGCTGGGAAATTCGTTCAAAAAATTCGACCCTGTGACTCCAATGACGAATTCAAACCTTGTTGAGGTATTACAGGCACAATCCACCGAAAAAGTCGGTTTGATTTCTCACGCTCAACTGATGCGAGTGGGTGCGGTCGACAACCTCGTTAATCAGCCTAATGCAGCTCGTTTGTACATCACGGATTCTGCAGATGATGATGACCTGACCAGGATCGCTGAATTCGCTTTCGATTGGCCCCTGACCACCGGAGCCGATGCCCTGCCTATTTTTCTCATCCGTGAAATGTTGAAACGGACAGGCCAGACTCCGGCGCCTGAGCGCCAGGCCAGAACTATACTACCGCCAAGTCTAGGACACGAAGTGGTCATTGCCGGTAGTTGCGCGGGCCCAACCTTACGACAGATCGAGCACTTCGAAACCAACCATCCCGTATTTCGTATCAACCTACTCGACGCCAGCAAGAGCGAGAACTACATCGACAAAATTCTTACCTGGGCGGCAGAACACATTGGTCAGTCACCCATCGCTATCGCAACATCCGATGACGTCGCTGGTGTCGAAGCAAGCCAGGCAGAACTCGGTCGATCAGGTGCTGCGCAACTCGCTGATCAATTACTAGGTGAAGTGGCGAAGAGACTTTATGATCTTGGCGCGCGTCGATTCGTCGTCGCAGGCGGCGAAACCTCAGGCCAAGTGGTTAACTCCCTCGGCATCAGACGGGTTGAAGTATCAACTTTCGATGAATTGGGCGGCGGCTACTGCCACCAGAACCAGCCAGCGCCACTTTCCCTAATATTAAAAGCAGGCGCTCTTGGTAAGCCCGAGTTTTTCGACACCGCGCTCGCTCGAATGCGCACTGCAAATGAAACAGATGGAGACTACCAATGACTGACAATACAGACGAGCAGGCTTTGCGCGCTGAACTGGCGGAACAATACAGGCAGCTAGGCGTTGCAGGACTCAACGAGCTTTCTTCCGGTAATGTCAGCATTCGTATCGATAACGACATGCTGATCTCTCCTTCCGGCGCTAGCGCCGAGAACATTGAGCCTGACGTTGTGGTTCGAATGTCACTCGACGGTGAATGGCAGGGGGAGCGCAAACCTTCCAGTGAGTGGCGTATGCACGCTGCCATCTACAAAAACACAAAAGCATCTGCAGTTGTTCATACCCACTCAGATTATTGCGTCGCTCTATCCTGTCAGGGTCAGGACCTACCTGGTTTCCATTATCTAGTTGGGACCTTCGGTGGCTCAGATGTCCCCTGCACAACCTATAAGACTTTTGGCTCTGAGGAACTGGCCGAAAGTGCCGCGCAAGCCCTGCAGAAACGCACAGCTTGCCTTCTCGGTAGTCACGGCATGATTTGTCGGGGCCGCAACCTTGGGCAGGCTGTCATGCTCGCACACCGACTTGAAATTATGTGCCGGCAATATGTTCTAACCCGACAACAAGGAGAACCCTATCTTCTAACTGAAGCGGAGTGGGCCGACTTTTTCGATCGAGCAAAAAAAATCAGTTACGGCAAGTTTATTTAAGGAGAAATGAAATGATGTCCTTTGATGGACACAGGGTCATCGACCTGAGTCCACGCATCAAGGCAAGGGTGCATCGAATTGATGGCACCATTGAAGAAGGCAATAACGATCCCTATGGCAAACCCTGGGTCATGCAAGAGGGTCACTTTGCAGGTGACAATTCATTATTCACCCTCTACGTTGCACCCAGAGGTGATGACGTGTGGGATCGTGGGCGTATGACAGCGCACAACGGCTCTCACGTTCAGGGCGGAAAAGGTCATATCAGTCATTGGGAGAATATCCCTGCTGACATGAAAGGCCTATGGGAAATGCCCCTCGAAACATTTGTTGGAGATGCAGCGATCTGTAATCTTGAGAATCTCAATCCCATCGAAATTTCTGAGCCTGAACAGTACCCACGGGGTAGTGGCTACAAATTACGGAGCGAACCCGGCGACATACGCGGCCAGGAAATCAAACCAGAACATCTGAGCAACATCAATGAAGGCGATATCGTACTGATGACGAGCCCCTTCGAGCGACTCGAACAACCCTGGCTGTCTACCGAAACGACAGAGTGGTTGATCGAGGATCGAAAAATCAGGATGTTGGGACTCAGCGCTTCCGGTGTCGACTGGCAATACGATGCCAAGGCCCCCTCACCCGATAACTCGCCTATTCGGCGTCTTTTACTCGGCGCCAACGTTCCCATCTCCCATCCACTGGTGAATATAGAAACCATTAAATCAGATCGCGTTTTCTACTTTGGTGTCCCGCTGAACATGAGCAAATTTGAAGCCAGTTTCATCAGAGCGATTGCCTTTGAACCACCGGAGGCCAGCTCGTGAACAGTCTTGAGGGGAAGAGAATCGTTGACCTTACCGTTGAAATAACGGCGCGAGTTACTAGGTTGAACGGCATTGTTGAAGAAGGTACACGGGATGTCTATGGCATGCCCTGGATTGTTGAAGAAACTGTCAACGAGGCAGACAACACCATAGAACACCTGGTTGGCGCTCCCAGAGCGATCATCCCTGACTGGTCTGTGGGTGCACTGAGTGGGCACATGGGTAGTCATATCCAATTGGGTATCGGCCACAACGATAACTGGACTGAAATGCCGGATGGCATGCTGGGCATCTGGGACATGGGTTTACCCACTTACTTTGGTGAGGCCGTAGTCTGTATGCTGGATAATTTGGAGAAGAATGAACCTATCCTGCCTGAGCATCTCGCCAACGTTAAAGAAGGCGATATCGTGCTGATGAGCAGCAGCTATAATAGAGGAGACAGCCCGACACTCATCGGCGATACTGCGTATTGGTTGGCAGAAGAGAAAAAAATCAAGATGCTGGGCGTCAGCATCCCCGGCATAGCCTGGGAAACCAACCATACGGCCCCCGAACCAACAAACAGTCCTACACACCGGGCCATGACCGGCAACAACATACCGATTGTGTATCCCCTCAATAACATATCGTTGCTGAATCAGGAACGGGTGTTTTTCATCAGCCTGCCTTTGAACGTGGAACGAATGGAAGGCACCTGGGTACGAGCTTTGGCAATCGAGGATCTGGGTTCGTTGTAAAATCAGGAGTCGAAGTCAATGTCAAATTTTTCACTGCAGAACAAGACCGCCATCGTTACCGGTGGCGCCGGTGGACTCGGCCGTGCAATGGTTGCGGCTTACGCTGCCGCCGGAGCCAACGTTGTAGTCGCCAGCCGCAACAAGGAAAAAATTGAAGCTGAAGCAGCCGGCATTCGCGACAAAGGTCAGAGCGCGATTGCCATTGCAACTGACATCACTGACAGCGAACAGGTTGAACACCTGGTTTCGAAAACAGTAGAAACCTTTGGCGCACTGGATGTCATGGTAAATAACGCCGGTCGATGGGGTCGGAGCCACCTGGCTGAAGAAACTCCACTGGACGAATGGCGAAATATCGTTGACCAAAATCTGACAGGCGTCTTTATCCCTTGTATGGCAGCAGGCAAGCAGATGATCCGACAGCAATTCGGCAAGATCATCAATATTTCTTCGACAGCAGGCAGTAAGGGCAATCCACATCAGCTGCACTATTCCGCTGCCAAGGCCGGTGTGATCAGCCTAACCAACAACCTCGCTTACATGTGGGCGAAGCACAACATTAATGTGAATTGTATTCTGCCAGGGCTCATTGCAACGGAGGAACTCAAAGGCTACGGGATTATTCCAACAGACACCGATGATGACGGTAACGCTATACCCAAGCTGGAGCTGACACCCAATCCTGAAAACGTTGCAGACCTCGCACTATTTCTGGCATCGCCTGCATCTGATGCATTAACCGGCGAGCTCTATCCGATCAGAGCCTGGTTAAAATCAGAGCGGTTCTGGCAATAGTAGAACTCCGCAACAAGGACCCGACTAATGAATGAAAATGAAAAGTACCTATTTGATCTCCGGGGATATATCGTCATCAAAGACATTCTCACGACATTACAAATTGAAGATCTCAGAACTCGTCTGGAAAACCAGCGTCAAACAAACCCCAACCCTATCCTCGGATCTGACAGGACCATCCTAGGGCGCGAGGATGCATCCGCGTGGTCTGCGGAATCACTGATTGAGATGGGAGGCACCTACATCGAGTTGATAGATCTACCGGCCATCAGACCTTATTTAATTGCACTGCTAGGTGATCACTACCGATTGGACCATGACTACATCAAAATTGATGGCGTTATGAAGAATAAAACACTCTATCTTCATGGTGGTGGCCAGGGCGCGGGTGGCGCCAAGGATCTGGTTGGACCTACGGATGGAGGTCAATGCTTTTATCGCTACAGCAATGGAAAGTTTTATAATGGACTTGTGGCCGTTGCATTTGAGCTTGATGACGTGAAAGCAGGTGAGGGAGGTTTTGCCTGTATTCCTGGGAGTCATAAATCGAACATCGGCCTACCCGAAGACTGGCGCGTCGCAAAAACTCAGGAAGACATGCCTGAAATTGTTGACCGGGTAGCAGTCTCAGCAGGTGATGCCATCATTTTCACTGAAGCTTGCTCCCACGGCACCGTCCCCTGGAAAGGCCAGAGTGAACGCCGGACTGCCTTTTATAAATACTGTCCGCACGCAGTTGCCTGGAGTCCTTGTTACTACAATGCAGACAACTATGAAGGCCTGAATGAAGCGCAGCGAAAAATACTGATGCCACCAAGCGCCTACGGCCCACACGACATGACCGCACATATCTGGCGGCGGGCACAGGATGAGCAGGTAGAGCTGAAGCGCTTGCGCGCTGAAGTGGCGAGCCTCCGGAAGGGAAACAAATAAGAAACCAACAGGAGCAGCCTGAATTGGCAATGGACACTTTTTCAGCAAAAAAACTCTATAGTGGCGGCAATCACATGCCACCACTCGTCATGGCGGCACCCCAACGATACATTCAGGGACCGGGAGTCATCAGTAAGATCGGTCTCTATATTGGTATCATTAACGTTAAGCGAGCCGCCATACTTGCTTCAAGGCGAGCGATGGTTGCTGAAGGCGCTCGTGTCACTGAGAGCCTACACAGCAACCATATCGAATCCGTGGATTGCATCTTCGACGGAGAATGCTCACTCCCGGAAATAGAAAAACATGTGGCTGCGCTGAACGATGAAAACATTGATTGCCTGATCGCTGTCGGGGGCGGCAAGTCGGTGGATGCTGGCAAAAGCATTGCCTGGCGACTCGATATTCCAGTCGTTATCGTGCCAACACTCGCATCGAATGATGCGCCCTGTTCTGCACTGTCAGTGCTTTACACCCCAGAGGGCGCCAGCGATGTTGTCGAGTTTTATCCAACCAGCCCGACCCTGGTAGTCATTGATACAGACATCGTCGCCGATGCCGATGAGCGCTACCTCGTCGCCGGGATGGGCGATGCAATGGCAACCTGGTATGAAGCGAGAATTTGTCTGAATAACATGGATGCTCGGACACCTCTCGGCGCCCGCCCGACACTTGCTGCCTGTGCTATGGCGGAAATTTGTGCGCAGACTCTTTTTGAACACGGGGAAGCTGCTGCGAAGTCAGTAGTTGCAAATCAGAACGGGACCGCCCTTGAAAAAGTAGTTGAAGCAAACACACTGCTCAGTGGCATTGGATTTGAAAGCGGCGGACTTGCACTCGCCCATCCAATGGCCCTGGCGTACACGCAGATTGACGAGCTGCACACCAACTACCTGCACGGCGAAATGGTAGCTATGGGCACCATGGTGCAACTTGCAATGGAACAATCTGGAGACGCCAAGAAAGTGGCGCAATTTTTCGCACGAGTTGGCTTACCCATTCACCTTGGTCAGTTCTCCATATCACCACAGGATACAAATAAGCTCGACATCATCATAGAATCTGCGATGGCCAACGCCAATAGTCATCAAATGCCAATGCCAGTGACAAAAGACTTAATCTTACGAGCAATCATGGATGCCCACGAACTCGGATTGCGAATTACTGAAGAAATCGGCGATGAGGCCTATCAGAGATTGAGGGCCTAATAGATTGGGCAAGACAACTGGCCTCCGATTGTGGATTAGCCACGACCTGTTCTCGCTGCCTTTTCAGCCTTTGGTAGAAGGTAAGTACGATCAAATTCACCATCATGAGGTTTAGCCGCAAATGTTTTATCGCAAATCGTTACGCCACGCTGTACTGATACTTCGAAGTGGATAACAGCCTGAAGCAATGTCATCAGGAGTTGCAGCCTATTGAAGGTAAGGACTCGAAAGTTCTCTGGATTGAAACTGTTCCTAAGCATCCGATGAGTTCCCACAACATCCTGGATCGCAAGAAAAGTATCCATCAGCCCCATCAGGGACTTTCGCGAACGGAGGTTTGTCTTGGACGTGAGGATCGGCGTTAAATTTTGTCCCAGATAGGAGCTCTCAGTTTTCAGTGCAATAAAACTCAACGGTCGTTCACAGGACCCCAACTTGATCCCGGTTGCTCCCACATGAACGAATAGGTCCATATCCACTTTCGACACACCAACCATGCCCTCTGGCACAAGCTTATAAAGAATTTTTCCATACCGAGTTTCGGTTTGTTCTAAAAGTTCTGAAATCGTGCGATGTTCACCTTTATACATTAGCTCAGGATCCTTGAGCTTTATCAACGAAAGAAAATTCAGCCCAGAGTCCGCCATAAGTGGGCGAAGCGCCTCAAAGTCAAGGCTTTGGTCATCGACGCATAACAGGCCATTACCATAGGTTGCCGTTTGCACCCGTCGAACCACTTTTCTGATCTCATCCTCATCACTGACAAAGCCAGGTATCTGGTTTGACCAGATATGGGCCAGCAAGGGGGAATAACTATCGGACTCAGGGTGACTGGCAAGGATTTCACAAACTTTAAATCCTA
>Ga0213863_10001830_pt1 | contig 15320 bp, 10 predicted proteins | sample PICome_8_FD_160128 | JGI IMG/M metagenome (GOLD analysis project Ga0213863, IMG submission 160128) | Coastal seawater microbial communities near Pivers Island, North Carolina, United States - PICO497 | ecosystem: Environmental > Aquatic > Marine > Coastal | place: USA: North Carolina... | reverse complement strand
TGGAACGGGGCGCCCGCAGACCTTCCTGCTGAAGGGGCCGAAGGGTGACCGAAGGGTCCGTCGCCTGGACGGTCCCGGACGCGCCCGGAGACCTCGGTGAGGTGGAGGCGCTCGCCGCGCTCGCGGCAGCGCTCGCGCACGGGGAGGCGCCGGAGCTCCGGGTGGACGTGATCTTCGTCGACGATGCCGCGCTTGCCCGGCTTCACGGGCAGTTCCTCGGCGACCCGACCCGGACGGACGTGATCACCTTCGATCTGCGGGAGGACGGAGCGCCGGATGAGCACGGGCCGGACGGGGAGATCTACGTGAGCGTCGAGCGAGCGCGGGAGGTGGCCGCTGGTCGCGGCGTTGAGCCGGCACGAGAGCAGGCTCTCTACGTGGTGCATGGCGCGCTGCACCTCGTCGGCTTCGACGACCATGACGCGCGTGATCGCGCCCTGATGCGCGCCGCCGAGGCCGCGGTCATGGGGCGCCTCGGCTACGCCGAGGACCTCGGCGAGCACGAAGTCTGAGCCACATCTGCGCGCTATCGGAGGGACGCGGGACCCCCTCGCGACGGTTTTCGATCCAAAAAACTACCGGTCTTTCTGCGGGCTGTGCGCGCATGGATAAGTGCCTTCGGATGGCTTTAGAGGGCGATTCGACGCGCTTCTGGATGAGCACGAGTTGAGATCGAAAGGCGCCTAGCGTGGCGCTGGGGGAGGAACTGTTGAACGGGCTGGTCTCGTAGCGGTACCTACTACTGACAGAGGACACTTCGAGCCATCGCTCGGCGCCCCGGCGGACCGCCTGGTGACCTCCTTGAACCTGCACCTCACTCGAATTGACGCCCCAACCCGACCCCACTCCCGAGCCCGAGACGCCCCCTCGGACGTCGAGCAGCAGCGCGACTTCCGCGGAAGCCGAGGCTGACCCGCTTGTTGAGATGGTGGACGCACTGTGGGCGGCCTTCCGATCCGAGCCGGGCGACGAGACGCGGAATGCGCTCGTCGAACACTACCAGCCGCTGATCAAGCAGATCGTTCGGCGGTTCGGAGCCCGACTCCCGCGGACCGTGGATCGCGGAGACCTGCTCACCGCGGGCAACGTGGGCCTCATCAGCGCAGTGCGCGGGTTCGACCCCGAGCGCGGGGTCCGCTTCGAGTCGTACTGCGAGCTGCGCGTGAAGGGCGCGCTCCTGGATGAGCTCCGCTCCCAGGACTGGCTGCCGCGTCCGTGGCGCCAGAAGATCGAACAGCAGAAGCGCACGGTGGAGCAGCTGCGGCGTGAGTGGGGGAGGAACCCCAACGACAACGAGGTCGCGTCGGCGATGGGGTTCGACCTCGACGTCTACCAGCAGACCTTCGGCGTCGGGCTCCCCGGCACGCCAAGCGGGTCCATGCCCGCTGACGACGGCGGCGAAGACGGCGGCACGGCCAGCCCCCTCGACATCGTCCAGGATCCGGGTGTGGACGCGCCGGGCGAACGGCTCTCCCGGGACGAGCTCATGAAGCTGGTCTCCCAGCGGATGTCCGATCAGGAGCGTCGCATCGTCTACCTGAAGTACTGGGAGGAGCTGCCAATGCGTGAGATCGGCGACCTCACGGGGCTCTCCGAGTCACGGGTTTGCAAGATCCACACGCGGCTCATCGAGCGTCTGCAGGATCGCTTCCGCGCGCACGAAGCCGACTCGCTGGTCTAGGCGCGCGCGGGGTCCGGGGGAAAGAGAGAGGGCCCGGCACCTCTCGGCACCGAGCCCCCCCAGGACTCCCGATCTCGAGCCACGAAGGCTCTCCGGGAACGCAAATCGAGCACGATCAGATCGCGTTCGACCCCCTTGCGTCCCGAACGGCGGAAACCGCCGGACCGAGGTGCGTAGGCGACGGAAGGGTCCCTGACCTCCCGACGTCGCACGACTCCTTATCCTCGACACCCGAACACGCCGTCCCCACGACGGCTCGGGATCCGCTCCTCCTCTCAAGAGACGCCCGTGTCCCCACACGACCGTCTCCCACATCACATCTCCCCTGACCGAAGCCGTGGGGGGACGCGAGTTCTACGGACCCGTCAGCGCCCTCGCCGCCGTGCTCCAACGAAGAGTCGCCGCTCAGCCCTGAGGCGTGACGCGGGTGGACCGTCGTGGTGGTGAAGCAAAGCATGGGAGCCGGTGGATCAGGCGGAGCCACCTCGAATCCCACCCCGGCAAAAGGAAACCGTCCCGGAGCCGGCCGAAGCCGACCCCGGTCCGGAGGGCAGATGAGGAACGGTTGTTCCTATCCGACCCACGGTCCTCAGTCCGAGGCGGGACCTTTGACGGTCCCGCGGCGCTCCTCGGACGACGATCCCTATGGGTCGGGCGGTCGACATTCGGAAACTCGGCTGCCCGCGAGGGGCCCGTGGCTTTGCGTCCCGGACTTGCGTCCGGTTTGCCTTTGTCGTGTCGCCGTTGGAGCGCCACAGGATAGCCAGGAAATTGCAATTGGCAAATGGGGGCGCGGGTTTGGGGGCGGAAACGTTTTCCAGTCGTCCCCATGTGTCGCGCTAGCATGGGATTACAAACCGATCATGTACGCCGAGCGGCGCGGGGATTGGGGGTCATGCGCAGGCGCAGCACAATCTCGCGCGCGGCTCTTCTCCGAAGCCGCGCCTCCTCCCTGACGATCTTCCTCCACGTGATCTCACTCTCCAGCCTGAGCCTCGCGGCGGCCGCCTCTGCGGGCCTCCTTGCCCTGCCGTCTCCCTCGGACATCTCCGCGGCCAGCTTCACGGGTGTCCAGCCGTCGCCGTCGACGCCTTCCTCTCCTTTGAGCCCTGGCGGCTCGGCTGGCCAGCCGACCCTGCCGGCCCCCGGCGCCCCGCTCGCAAGGGTAGAGCGGCCCCGGCTGGTGGTCCTGCTATCCGTGGATCAGATGATCCCTGAGCAGTTCAGCCGGCTGCGTCCTGCCTTCACCGGGGGATTCGCGCGGCTCCTGCAGGAAGGGACGGTCTTCGACGCGGCGACCCTGGACTACGTCCGAACGGAGACCGGGGCCGGCCACACGACGTTCTCGACCGGGTGCCTGCCCAGGAGCCACGGGATTGTCGGGAACGGGTTCTTCGACCAGGAGGCCGGCAGGTTCCGGTACTGCGTCGAGGACCTGGAGGCCGCCTCGATGACCTCCGCGGGTCCAACCGAGGCGCCTGCCACGGGACCCGGGGCGGGCCAGGGACAGCGCTCTCCTCGAAACCTGGCTCGCCCCACCCTCGGCGAGTACCTCCAGGCCCAGGTCCCGGGCGCCAAGGTGGCGTCGGTCTCGGCCAAGGACCGGGCGGCCATCGGCATGGGGGGGCGATCGGACGGCGCCGTGCTCTGGTGGGACAAGCTGGGAGCGGGCTTCGTCACCTCGACCTGGTACGCGGACCAGCTCCCCGACTGGGTGAATGAGTGGAACGCGACCTGGCTCGAGCGAGCCGGTGGCTGGGAGTGGACTCCGGAGCTCCCCGCTGACGTGGAGCAGCTCGGCACTGCTCCTGACGAGCGGCCGGGTGAGCGTCCGTTCGGCGCTCGAGGGATCCAGTTGCCCTACACCCTGGGCGACGCCACGAGCGCGGCGCGCCTCGCGGGCGAGGTCTACCAGACCCCGCTGGTGGACCAGTTCACGGCGCAGATGGGTCGCATGGCCCTGCGTGAGATGGAGCTCGGGATGGACGATGCCACGGACCTGCTCGCCATGAGCTTCTCCGGGTGCGACGTGGTCGGCCACGCGTTCGGACCGTACAGCCACGAGGTCACGGACCTGCTGCTGCGCCTGGACCGCGAGCTGGGTTCGTTCTTCGACGAGCTGGATGAGCGCGTGGGCAAGGGCCGCTGGGTCGCGGCCCTCAGCGCCGATCACGGCGTGCTCCCGCTGCCCGAGTACGTGGCGGATCGCGGCGAGCCCTCGCGCCGGGTCCCCCTGGCCGAGGCGGGGAGCTTCACGGCCAAGGTGAGCCTCGAGCTCTCCGAGGTGCTGGGGCATCGCGTGCGGATCTACCGCCGAGACGGGGGGCTGGTCATGGACCGGCGCGACCTGGGGGCGGCAGGACTCGCGGTCGACGACGCGTGCGACCGCCTGATCGAGGTCGCCCGGGCGGCCGTGGCCTCCACGGACTGGGTCCAGAGCGCCCACGACTATCGCGCGGTCGCCGCCCTGACGGAGGAGGCCACGGGTGAGGAGATCCTCCTCCGCAACACCTACTTCCCTGGCCGCACCCCGGACGTGGTGCTGCTGAAGGCACCTGGCGTCCTGGTCCCCAGCGGTCTGGGGACGTCCCATGGCTCGCACCACATCTACGACCGGCGCGTTCCGCTGGTCTTCATGGGCGCGGGCGTCTCACCCGGGACGCGCAGTGATCGGGTCGGGTCAGAGGACGTCGTGCCCACCCTGCTGACCCTCCTGGGGTGCACCCCTGTGGAGGGCCTGGACGGGACGGACCTCGGCCTCCGCTGAGGCCTCCGCTGAGGCCTCCGCTGGGGCCTCGATCGCGGGCGCTCAGATGGCCGCGTGGACGGCCATGAGCTCGTCGAGCACCGCGGGCATGTGATCGAGCAGCACCATGTTCGGCCCATCCGAAGGGGAGCTGTCAGGGTCGGGGTGCGTCTCCATGAAGAGCCCGTGGACCTCGCCCGTGGCGACGGCCGCGCGGGCGAGTAGCGGGACCAGGGTGCGGTCGCCGCCGGTTCGGTCGCCGAGGGCGCCGGGACGCTGGACGCTGTGGGTGGCGTCGAAGATGACGGGGTGACCGGTCTCGCCGAGGTCGCGCAGGCCGGCCATGTCGACCACCAGCCGCCCGTAGCCGAAGGAGGTGCCGCGCTCGGTCACCATGGCCGCCGGGCCGCCCGAGTCGGTGATCTTCTTGACGACGTTGGCCATATCCCACGGCGCGAGGAACTGCCCCTTCTTGACGTTGACCGGCTTGCCCGTGCGCGCAGCGGCCACGAGGAGGTCCGTCTGGCGGCAGAGGAAGGCGGGGATCTGGAGGAGGTCGACCACCTCCGCGACGGCCGCGCACTGCTCGGGGAGGTGGACATCGGTCACCACCGGCACGCCGATCTCGGCCTTGATTTCCGAGAGCCACTTGAGGCCCTCGTCCATCCCCGGCCCGCGGCCACCGCCGATGCTCGAGCGGTTCGCCTTGTCGAAGCTCGCCTTGAAGATGAAGGGCAGGCCTCGCTCGCTCATCAGGTCCCGGAGGGTCCCGGCGATGTCGAGGGCGAGCTGGCGTGACTGGAGCACGCAGGGGCCGGCGAGGAAGAAGAGGGGGCCGTTCCCGATGGGCTGGCCGCCGATCTCGAACGCGTGGGGTGCAGGGCGGGACATGTGGGGAACCATAGCGACAGGCGGCGCGGGAGTGGGAGCGGATTCACGGCCCCGGTGGGATGCCTGGCTGGAGTACCCTTCCGGGCGTGGAACGTACGACCTTGATCACCGGCGGCAGCGGATTCCTCGGGGCGCACGTGGTCGCCGCAGCGGTGGCGCGCAGCCAGGCCGAGGGCACCCTCGCCGAACCGCTCGGCCCGCTCGTCGTGGCCCAGTGCCGGAGCTCAGCGCTCCTCGCGCCGCGCTTCTGCTCGCCGCGCGAGGCGGCGCAGTGGATCGAGGCGGACCTCCTCGAGGGGCTCGCCGGTCTGCTGGAGCGGGTTCAGCCCACGGAGATCGTCCACTGCGCGGCGCTCAGCCGTGCCGCTGACTGCGAGTCGGATCCTGCGGGCGCCCGTGCATTGAACGCCGAGGTCCCCGGGCAGCTCGCGGCCTGGGCGTCCACCCACGGGGCGCGATTGGTCCATGTGAGCACCGACCTCGTGTTCGGGGCCGAGGATGCGCCCAGGGGAGGCTTCAGCGAGACCGCGGCCCCAGGTCCGGTCTCCGAGTACGGTCGGACGAAGCTCGAGGGCGAGCGCGCTGTTCTGGAGGCGCTGCCCACGGCCACCGTCGCGCGGCTCCCGCTGCTGTACGGGAACTCGGCGGGGCGTGGTCTCGGCGCGAGCGACTCGATCCTGGAGCAGGTTGAGCGAGCCGAGCGACCGCGCCTGTTCGTCGACGAGTGGAGGACGCCGCTCGAGGTCTCGTGCGCAGGGGCAGCCCTCGTGGAGCTGCTCGACTTCGAGGCTCCCGGTGTGGTCCACCTCGCCGGCCCGGAGCGGGTCTCCCGGTACGAGCTGGGCTTGGCTGTCCTCACGTCCATGGGACTTTCCCTGGAGGAGGCTGAGGCCGAGTTACAGCCGATCCGCCAGGAGGAGCTAGACGCGGGGGCGCCGCGGCCCAGGGACGTGTCGCTCAACGCCGCTCAGGCAGCCGAGGCCCTCTCCGTGGAGCTCCCGGGTGTGTCCTCTGGCCTCGCCAGGGCGCACTGATCTCGTCCCGCCCAGGCGCCTCGAATCTGACGATCCGGCGGCGCGGGTTGACCGGCCCGCGCCCGTCGGATGCCATGTGCGCGCTCGACCGTCCCCGTCGGGCCCAAACTCCCATGGATCTCTCGACGCGCTACACACCCAAGGACATCGAGGAGCCGCTCTACACCAAGTGGAATGACTCCGGCTGCTTTCAACCGCCCGCCGAGGGCGAGGGGAGCGGCAAGCCGTTCACGGTGATGATCCCGCCGCCCAACGTCACCGGTGTCCTGCACATGGGGCACGCGCTGAACGGGACCGTGCAGGACATCGTGGTGCGCCACCGGCGCAAGTCTGGCTTCGACACCCTCTGGGTGCCGGGGACGGACCACGCGGGGATCGCGACCCAGGCCGTGGTCGAGAAGCGCATCTACGCCGAGGAGGGCAAGACCCGCGACGACCTCGGCAGGGAGGAGTTCCTGCGCCGGATCTGGGATTGGAAGGAGGAGCACGGGAACATGATCCTGCGCCAGTTCAAGAGCCTCGGCTGCTCGTGCGACTGGACCCGGACCAAGTTCACCATGGACGAGGACATGTCCCTCGCCGTGCGCACGTCCTTCGTCGACCTCTGGGAGAAGGGCCTGATCTACCGCGGCGCCCGCCTCGTCAACTGGGACTGCGTGCTCCAGACCGCAGTCAGCGACGATGAGATCGAGTACGTCACGAAGAAGGGCAAGCTCTGGCACCTGCGCTACCCGATCACCGGGCGCGAAGGAGAGTTCCTCGTGGTGGCCACCACGCGGCCCGAGACCATGCTCGGCGATACCGGGGTGGCGGTGCACCCCGACGATGACCGCTACCGCGACCTCGTGGGCAAGACGGTCCAACTGCCCTTCGTGGACCGCGAGATCCCCATCGTGGCGGACGACTCGGTGGACCCGGAGTTCGGCTCCGGCGCGGTGAAGATCACTCCCGGCCACGACCCTGCCGACTACGAGCGCGGCCAGCGGCACAACCTGCCGATCATCAACCTCCTGGAGAAGGACGGGTCCCTCAATGCCAACGGCGGGCCCTTCGCCGGCCAGACGCGCGAGAAGGTCCGCAAGGACCTCGTGGCGCAGATGGACGAGATGGGCCTCCTCGGCGAGGTCGAGGACATCACGCACAACGTCTCCACGTCGGACCGCTCGAAGTCGCCGGTCGAGCCGCTCGTCAGCGAGCAGTGGTTCGTGAAGATGGAGCCGCTCGCGGAGCCGGCCATCGGCGCGCTCAAGAAGGGCGACCTGCAGTTCCGGCCCGAGCGTTGGGGCAAGGTCTACCTCCACTGGCTCGAGAACGTCCAGGACTGGTGCATCTCGCGCCAGCTCTGGTGGGGGCACCGGATCCCCGTGTGGTACGACGAGGACGACGTGGCGGTGGCGTCCGTCGACGGGCTCGAGATCGGGGACGCGCACCCCAAGACCGGCAAGCCCATCGTCCGCCAGGACCCCGACGTCCTCGACACCTGGGCGTCGTCGTGGCTCTTCCCGATCGCCACCCTGGGCTGGCCGGACAAGGGCGCCTCGGACCTGGCGCGCTTCTACCCGACGCAGTTCCTCTCGACCGCCCAGGAGATCATCTACCTGTGGGTCGCGCGCATGGTCATGGCGGGCTATGCCTTCATGCCGGAGCGCCCCGAGGGCGAGCGGAACCCCTTCTCGACCTGCTACATCCACGCGACCGTGCTCGACGCCAAGGGCAAGCGCATGAGCAAGTCGGCGGGCAACGGCATCGACCCGCTGGACATGATCGAGCAGTACGGCGCCGACGCCGTGCGCTTCTCGCTCGTGCTCCTCACCAAGGAGGGGCAGGACGTGCGCCTGGCGCCCGACCGCTTCGAGCAGGGCAGCCGCTTCTGCAACAAGGTCTGGAACGCGGCGCGCTTCGTGATGCTCAACCTCGCGGGCGACCGCTCGGATGAGCCGTCCACGCGCTTCGAGGACCGGTGGATCCTGAGCCGCCTCGCGCGGGCCATCGGCGAGGTCTCCTCCGCGCTGGACGAGTACCGCTTCAACGACGCGGCCTCGATGATGTACCGGTTCGTCTGGAACGACTTCTGCGACTGGTACGTGGAGCTCTCCAAGCACCGGCTCACCGGCGACGACGAGGCCTCGGCCCGGGACGCCCGGACGACCCTCGCCCGGGTCCTCAAGGACACCCTCGGCCTCCTGCACCCGTTCACCCCGTACATCACCGAGAAGCTCTGGGAGGCGCTCCACGAGACCCTCGGTGAGACGCCGGAGCACATGCTCGCCGTCTCTCCCTGGCCCACCGGAGACGGCCTCGCGGTCGACGCCGAGGCCGAGGACGAGATGCAGGCGGTCCAGGACCTGGTGGGGTGCGTCCGTCAGGTCCGGGCGCTCACCATGGTCGCCGAGCGCCGCCCCCTGCCGGTGATCGCCAACGTGACCCGCGAGGACCTGCGGGCGGTGCTCGAGCGTCACCAGGGCGCGATCCAATCCCTCGCCTTCCTCGAGTCACTCACCCTCGATAGCGCAGCTCCACGGCCCGAGGCGAGCGCCGTCGCCGTGGCCGGAGGGATCGAGGCGTACGTGGTGCTCGGAGAGGACGTGGACTTCGACAAGCTCAAGACCGTCCTCGAGGGCCGCGCCGCCAAGGCCGGCAAGGCGCTCATGGGCGCGAAGAAGAAGCTCGAGAACCCCGGCTTCCTGGCGAAGGCGGACGACGACGTGATCGCCGCAGAGCGGCTGCGCGTCGAGGAGCTGGAGCTCGAGAAGGAGCTCCTCGAGCGCAACGTCGCTGGCTTCTGAGCCGGCTCGCACGCCGCCTCCTCTTGGTGGGGGGGGCGTGCCGCCAGGCGGCGCCCTGCGGGATAGAGCGGGCTACAGCGGGGCGCCGGACCCGTTGCCGCGGTGGCTGGCCCCTCGCTGGCGGGGCGAGCCGAGCTCTCAGGCCAGCGCCACCGCGCGTCGCCGCTCCAGCCACGCATTCGACTTGGCCGTGGAGGCGATCCCGAGGAGGTTCCCGGCGTCGTCGCCGAGGGCGGTGAGCGCGCGATGGACGAGGACATACCAGTCCGGCGCGAGCCCCTTGGTATCCACGAACGGCGCCAGGATCTGCATGGCCTCCTCCGGATTGCCGGCTTCCACCTCGATCTCGGCCGCGAGCAGAGTGCCCGCGAAGGACCAGGGGCCTCCTGCAGCGGGGAGCGCGGCGCGCGCGCTGTCGAAGCGGCCCTCGGCGAGGTAGAGGCCGCTGATCTTCAGGCGGGACAGCTCGTTGGTGATCGACGGGAGGACGGGCTGTGCGAAGTGCTTGCCGTCCGCCGCGATGACCTGTTCAAAGCACCTGTGCGCCTCGACGAGGTTCCCGAGGCCTGTCTGGGCGAGGCCCTCGACATAGACGAGGTTCGGGTGACGGTCCGGGGTGAACCGCAGGGAGTCCTGGACGGTGGCGAGCGCCTGGGCGTGGTCGCCGGCCTCTGTCTGCAGGAGGCCGAGGGCGTAGCCGATGCGCACCATGTTCTCGGCGAAGTGGCCCTCCGGTCGATTCTCGTTGCGCCTCAGGAAGGGGCCGAAGTGGCGCTCTCCGACGGCGCGGGCCTCCTGGGCCTCTCCATCCTTGATGAGCTGCACCACGAGGTAGCCCGCGATCTCCCCATCCTCAGGATCGTCCTCGAGGCACATTCGAAGGAGGCGAGTGTTTCGGTCGTCCTTGCGGAGGCCGGTGCGGTACGCCGGGACGTCGCCGTAGTGGATGAGCGCGGCCCCGACGGCCACCGTGTCACCCAGCCCGCGGCTGTGGAGCTCGTTGAAGCCGACCGTCAGGGTCTCGTGGACGCGCCTCCTGAAGCGCATCTCGGGGAGGTTCCTGAAGAGCCTGGGGACGAAGGCAAGCTCACCGAGCTGCCTCGCGCCGGACATGACCTCCTCAGCGTCCGCGTCCATCTCGCTCGCGTTGTAGAGGGGGAGACAGCCCAGGAGGACCCGCGGGTTACGAGCCGCCTCGAGGAGGTTCTCTCCCATGTTCGGGGCCAGGCGCTCGTCCGCGTCGAGGATCAGGATGTGTGTCCCGGAAGCTCGCTCGACGCCCGCGTTCCTCGCCCTCGCAAAGTCGTCGCACCAGGGGAAGTGGATCACGCTCGCGCCCTCGGCCTTGGCGATGGCGACGGTGTCGTCGGTGCTGCCCGTATCGACCACGATCATCTCGTGGACCACGCCACGTACGGAGCGGAGGCAGTCGGCGATAAAGGCCGCCTCGTTCTTGGCGATCATGCACAGGGAGATGCGGGGGCGCGTCTTCATGGTCATAACGTGCCAACGACGGCGACCCGATTCCACGAAGAAGCCCCCCCGTCGGCCGTGGGCGACGGGGGGGCTTCTCGGGGTCGCGATCAGCGACGCCAGCCGGCCCCGATGGCGCCGTTCTCGACGCGCATGCGGAGGCTGAGCGGGATGATGCGGGACTTCGCCGTGCGGCGGACCTTGGCGTCGAAGGTCAGGAAGTCATGGGTCTCCTGGACCTTCTCCTTCACGGTCGCGCCCACCCAGACGGTCTTTTGCTCGGCGGAGACCCCGGTGGTCGAGGTGCGCTTGTTGTCCTTCTGGTCCTGGGCCTTCTTGGTCTTCATGGAGGCGACGTACTCGCCGGTCTCTGCGTCCATGAAGATGATCAGGTTCTCGGTGAGGTCAATCTGGCGCAGGAGGCGCTGCTCGGGCGTGAGGAGCTCCAGCGGCGTGTCGTCGGAGATCTCGACGGGGGCTTCCTCTTCCCCTGCGGCCTCGTCCTCGACTTCCTCGGCCTCCTCCTCGGAGGAGATCACCTTGCCCTTGCCTCGGTAGGCCACCAGGTAGTTGCCCGGATCGAGCTTGGGCTCGGCGAAGGGAATCGTCGTCGAGAAGTAGCCGAAGAGGACCGGCGCGACCCTGGAGGCGCGGTTCAGCTCGCCGCCGGGGCTCTCAGCCAGTTCATTGCGGGGCACGAAGACGGCGTATTCATAGCCGTCGACCACCGCGTAGCCCTCGGGGCGGTTGCCGTCGATGTTCTTTGTGGAGTAGCGGTCGATCCCGACCGACTCGGTCGAATCGAAGGTCTCGCCGCCCTTCCGGGCGCCGGAGTTCCGGATGACGTTGCGCCACACCGCGTCCGCGATGTCGCGCCCGGGCGCCGTGCTCGCCGAGCCCCGGCAGCCGCGCCCATCGGTGGTCTCGGTCCGCGGCGTGGCGCGGCGCGTCGTGACGCGAGCGGCCAGCAGGCCGAACTGGAAGGCACCGCCCATCACCACGCGCTGGTTTGCGTTCCAGCGGGGAGCGGGCTCAAGGGTCTCCTTGCGGCCGCCAGACTTCTTGACCTTGTACTTGTTCGACTTGAACTTCGGGTAGGCCGTGTACTGGCCGGTCGTCCACTCCCAGACGCTGCCGGACTGGTCCATGACGCCGTACGGGCTCGCGCCATCAGGGAAGGATCCGACGTTGAAGAGCTTCCTGCGGCGACTCTCCTGGGTGTGGGCGCGGCCTTCGGCCTCCCACTCGTTACCCCAGGGGAACCACTGGTCCTTGTTCCCGCGGGCGGAGTGGATCCACTCCTGCTCGGAGGGGATCCGCATGCCGGCCCACTCGCAGTAGGAGGAGGCGTCGCGGAAGTCCACGAAGACGACAGGCGCGGACTCGAGACCCTCCGGGATGGACCACTCCGAGTCCGCCCAGTTCTCGTCCCACCAGCGCTTCTTCATCCCGTTGTCCCACTTCTTGCGGACGTAGCGCTCGCCGGCGTCCCGAGCGGCCTTGGCCTTCTCGGCCTCGACGCGACCGAACTCCGTCTGGGCCGCGAGGATGGCGGGCTCTCCCCAGTGGGTGGGGGGACGGAAGCCGGTGTCCTCGACGAAGGCGAGGTACTGCTCGTTGGTGACCTCGAACTTCCCCATGTGGAAGGGGAGCACCTTGACGTCGTGCTGCGGGGTCTCGCCGTCCAGTGTCCGCGCGAAGCCCTGGTAGGCCTCGGTCTGGAGCAACTCCTCGACGGCCTTGGGTTTCGAGCCCACGCGGGTGCTCCCGCCCTTGACCGGGACCGTCCCTGGGGGCGCGACCTTGGAGGCTTCGACCATGGGGGACGAGTCATCCCCCTTCTTCTTGTCCACAGAGTGGACCGTGAGCGGGTGCCCAAAGGTCGGGGACGTGAGGGTGCAGGCTGCCAGGCAGACGGTGGCTGCCAGGAAGTGGAGGGTTGTGCGCATCTGGTTCGACGTGGTGGAGGTCATGGAGGCCCACCAGGGGTTTCCACGACCTAGCGACGGGCGTCGCCGGCGTTTCAGCAACAGACAAAAAAAGGACCGGGAGCGACGCGTCGCTCCCGGGGGAGGGCAAGCAGTTTAGCGGCGGAGGAACGACCTCACTACCCCCTGGGCTGGATGGACCCGGGAGCCGGCTCTTGGGGGCCCGGTTCCCGCTCCTCAGGTGCGAACTGTCGCGGTGTGAGGCGAGCCCGGGGGCGCCGTTGGCGTCCCCTTGGGCGGGTGGGGGCCATCGGCGCCCCTCTCGGCAGGGACGAGCAGTCCTGCAGCGGCGAGATCGGCCCTCGGCGCCATCAGCCACTCATCCCCGTGCACCTCGAGGAGTCTCAGGAACGTATCGATGATGTCAGGCGCGAAGGCTCGACCGGCCTGGGACTCGAAGAAGTCGATGGTCTTCTGGAGGGACCAGGCGCCCTTGTAGGAGCGGCGCGTGGTCAGCGAGTCAAAGACCTCCACGACGCAGAGGATCCGCCCTGGCCGGGAGATCTCCTCACCGCGCAGGCGGAACGGGTAGCCCAGGCCGTCCCAGCGTTCGTGGTGCTCGACCACGTACTGGACGACACGCTTGAGCTGCGGGTGCTCGCCGAGCCTCTCGGCGCCGACCAGCGGGTGCCGCTGCATCTCACGCCGCTCGGCGGGGGTCAGGGGACCCTTCTTGGTGAGGAAGCCGAGGTCGTCGAGGAAGATCTTGCCGTAGTCGTGGGCGATGGCTCCCAGCTCGAGGTGCTCGATGGTCTTCCGGTCGAGCCCGAAGTCCTCGGCCACCATCTTGCAGTACTTGCGCGTCCGCTCTCCGTGCCCCGCGGTGTACGGGTCCACGCGCTCGATGGACTTGGCCACCAGGCCCGAGAGGATGTCCACGAGGTCCTGGTAGGGGAGCTCCTCGGAACGGAGCCTTTGCTCTCGGACCGAGCGCTGGATGGTGGCGCCGAGGAGCTCGGGGTCCACCGGCTTCTGGAGGTAGTCCACGGCGCCGACCTTCATGGCCTGGACCGCCGCTTCGACCCTGGGATAGCCCGTCATGAGCAGGCAGATCGCTTCGGGACGGAGCCGGCGAGTGGCGGCGAGGATCTCCTCGCCCTCGCTCGTCCCGTCAAAGACGACGTCGGTGACCACGGCGTCGAAGGGGGAAGTCTCCACCTCGCGGATCGCGGCGGCTGACGTCGAGGCCAGGACCACGTCGAGGCCCTGGGCCGTGAGCGACGCGCCGAGGACATCGAGGGTGAGCTGCTCGTCGTCGGCCAGCAGGACCTTCAGCGGGGGACTTCCTTCCATCGTCCCTTGGATAGCAGTCGAGAGGTCCCGATGGAAGCGGCTAGGCTCGGGTATCGTCCTACACCAAGCTGATCCCATGACAGGCCCCACTCAACTCACCCTCGAGATCCCCGCCGAGCACAACGGCGCCCGCCTCGATGTGGCGCTGGCTGCGCTCGTCCAGGGACAGTCACGGAGCCAGCTCCAGCGCCTGATCAAGGACGGGGGCGTGCAGGTGGCCGGTCGGGAGATCCGCCGCCCGAACACCCCCGTGGAGGGCGGGGCGCAGGTGGAGCTCACCCTTAGCGGCGATAGGGAGGTCTCCACGGACGTCGGAGGCGCGGCGATCGTGGAGCTCGAGGTGATCCACGAGGACGCGTCGATCATCGTGATCAACAAGCCCGCGGGGCTCGTGTGCCACCCCAACCCCCGGCAGACCCGCGGGACCCTGTCGGACCTCGCGGTGGAGCGCTTCGGGCCGCTGCCCGAGGTGCAGGGCGAGAACCGGCCTGGGATCGTCCACCGCCTCGACCGGCTCACCAGCGGCGTGATCGTCTTGGGGAGGACGCTCCCGGCGCTCAACGCCCTGAAGAAGCAGTTCAAGGACAGGGAGGTCTCGAAGATGTACCTGGCCCTCGTGCACGGCGTGCCGCGGTTTGACTCGGAGTGGCGGACCGGGGCCATCGGTGCCTCCCCCAAGAACCCCGAGCGTATGCGCGTGGTCCCCTCGGCGCTGGAGGGCGAACTCGTCGAGCGCGGCGAGGCGCGGACGGCCGAGACGCTGATCGAGCGCGTGGAGGAGTTGGGCCCGGCGACCCTGGTCGCCGCGCACCCCAAGACCGGTCGCACCCACCAGATCCGCGTGCACCTGCAGGAGGCCGGGCTGCCGATCGTGGGGGACCGGGCCTACTCCAACGGCGGTGCCCAGAAGCACCCGCTCCCGAGGAGCGTGCACGGCATGGAGCGGCCAGCGCTCCACGCCCGGCGCATCACCTTTCGCCACCCCGACACCGGCGAGGAGGTGACCTTCGAGGCGCCGCTGCCGGCGGACATGGACGCGCTCATCGGCGCCCTTCGGGCGGCTCGCTGAGGGTCTCCACGGGACTTCCGAAGGTCCTCCAAGGGGCTTCCACGGTGCCTCGCACGCGCGGCGCCCAGGCCGTCGCTTCTCCACCGCAGCCCCGCCCGGGAGGGTGCCCTGACGGGGAGGACGCCAGCGAGGCGGTGCCGCGAATCGCGACCCTGGCTTGTGCCCGCGGTCTACTCCCCGGCAGCGACTCCCCGGCAGCGACTCCCCGACAGCGACTCTCCGGCAGCGACTCTCCGGCAGCGACTCTCCGACAGCTACTCTCCGACAGGGTCGAAGCGCAGCCGGGTGCGCGTATCCCTTGAACCCTTCACGGTGACGCGCTTGCGCTCCGTGCGTCCGTCCTGAGCCCTCGCGGTGAT
>Ga0213863_10001824_pt1 | contig 15329 bp, 15 predicted proteins | sample PICome_8_FD_160128 | JGI IMG/M metagenome (GOLD analysis project Ga0213863, IMG submission 160128) | Coastal seawater microbial communities near Pivers Island, North Carolina, United States - PICO497 | ecosystem: Environmental > Aquatic > Marine > Coastal | place: USA: North Carolina... | reverse complement strand
GTTCCCTTGGAACCAATAATATCAAAAAAGTCCCAAATTAATTCCCAAAACTGTGTTTTATTTTCTATTGACCAGGTATGTAATTCAGAAAAGCTCCTTAGATTAATATTATATTTTTTATTAATATTTTGCATGAATTTGTTCATCTGCGAAGATTTTACTCTCTTATCAGACGGTGACCAAACAACTTCATTAGAGATAGTTTCTTTTTCCATAACTATGTACTTATATTGTTAATTAAAGTTTTTATAAGATTTATCCGCAAAAAGAGCCATATCATAATCTAATTTAGAGACACCTCCGGAATCATGGGTAGTCAAAGTTATTATAACTTTGTTATAAACATTTTCCCATTCTGGATGATGATTTATTTGTTCTGCCTTCATAGCAATGGATGTCATAAAAGAAAACGCTTGCTTAAAATCAGAAAACTTAAAGAGTTTAGTATATGCATCTCTTCCATCAGATACTTTTTCCCAGCCTTCAATATTTTCAAATTTTTGGCTAATATTATTACATTCCATTACCAAAGTCCTTTCTATTAATAACCTCTCTTAAAGGTTTCATATTTGAAGAATACGCAAGTAATAAATTAAGAGTGTATTCAATTCTCCTATCAAGCCATGAAGGAATTTCTTCTCCATGAAAACCAGGATTAAAATGTTCAACATTTCTTATAATTATATTTTCAGGTATCCACATAATATGTGTGTTTTTATAAGAAAAAGATCTTAAATCAGCTACTGGGTAAGCTCCTCCTAGACCACTACTAACTGAAACTATTAAACTTGGTTTATGAGCCAACTCTCCTTCATCACATAATAAAAATAAGTTTTTAGCACTCGGGCTCGCCATTCCGCCATATTCTGGAACTATAACAATAAAACCATCTGTTTCATTTAAATTTGTAGATATTTTTTTCCATGTGTCTCCCCAAATTCCATTCCCATTTTTTTTATCTGGAGACCAAAGCGGTAAATTAGTATCAGCTAAATCAAGAGAGAATATGTCTAAGTTAGGATTTAATTTATTTAAATTTGATTGAAGAATATGAGATATTCTTTGTGATTGTGATTTTTGTCTATGACTGGTTGCAATTACTGATATTTTCATAATTAAATTTACCAAAAATTAATGATTATTTTATTATCTTCGTGTATGTTTTAACATATTAAATTTTAATTTAAAAGTTTTGATAAAATGAATGAAATTGAAATAATTAAACCTGATGATTGGCATGTCCACTTTAGAGATGACGAGATATTAAATGCCGTTGTGCCTGAAACAACAAGACATTTTTCCAGAGCAATAGTAATGCCTAACTTAACCCCTCCAATATTAAATGGTGAAGATGCACAAAGTTATAAAAAAAGAATTAAAAATGCAATTCCTAAAAAAGATAATTTTGTTCCACTAATGACTTTGTATTTAACAGAAAATACAAAAAAAAATGAACTCAAAACATCTTATGAAAGGGGATTAGTTTTTGCTTCTAAACTTTATCCTGCAGGAGCAACTACAAACTCTGATTCGGGAGTAAAAAATATACAAAATATAATGCCCGTTCTCGAAACTATGGCTGAAATAGGCATGCCATTATTAATTCATGGCGAGGTAACCGATAAAAACATTGATATATTTGACAGGGAAAAAGTATTCATTGATAAGCATCTTGACTTTATTTGTAAAGAATTACCAGAACTTAAGATTACTTTAGAACATATAACAACTAAAGATGCCGTATTATATGTAACTGAGGGTAATAAAAGTTTAGCGGCTTCAATTACACCTCACCATCTTGCACTAAATAGAAATGCTATTTTTATTGGAGGAATAAAACCACATAACTATTGCCTACCAATATTAAAAAGAGAAACACATAGAGAATCCCTACTTGAAGTTGCCACTAATGGTAATGAAAAGTTTTTCTTAGGATCTGATACGGCACCTCATTTCAAGAAAGACAAAGAAAGTGCATGTGGATGTGCCGGCGTATTTAACTCTACTTATAGCTTATCTATTGTAGCTCAAATATTTGAAATGAATAGTGCGTTAAATAATTTAGAAAATTTTGTAAGCTTAAATGGTGCTAATCATTATAAATTACCTGTAAATACGAAAAAAATAAAATTGATTAAAAAAAATAATCCAATTAATTTTAAAAAAAGCATAAATGTAGGTAAAGAATGTATAATTATTTTTGACCCTAACTTTCCAGTTTATTGGGATATACTTTAGTCAAAATAAATACCATCTTAATAAAGGATGATTTTATGGTTTTAAGACCAATAATACTCTGCGGTGGTTCAGGGATTAGACTATGGCCTGAAAGTAGGCAAAGTTTACCTAAACAATTTATTAAATTATTTAATGAAGAGAGCCTTCTAGATCTAACTTTGAAAAGAGTTAATCATTTATATAAAGCCTCAGAACCTATAATTGTTACTAATAAAAGATTTGGGTTTTTAGTAAAACAATCACTTAATAAGGCTGGTATTGTAGCAAAAAATATTTTAGAACCTGAGCCTAAAAATACTACTGCTGCAATTTATTTATCTGCCAAGTTTGTAAATCCTGATGATCAGTTATTAATTATGCCTGCTGATCACTTAATAAGTAATGTTAAATTGTTTTCTGAAACAATCGAAAAAATATATAATATGAATGAAAAAAACAATTGGGTTACCTTTGGTGTCAAACCAACTTACCCGTCTGAAGCGTATGGTTATATAGATATTAGAACAACAGAAGATTTATCTAAAATTCAATTATATAAAATCAAAAATTTTATCGAAAAACCCTCTATAGATAAAGCAAAATTGATGATACAAAAAGAAAGCTATTTTTGGAATTCTGGAATTTTTATGGGTAATGCTTCTTTCATAATTGACTCTATAATGAAATATGCCCCAAATGTTGCATTAAAATGTGAAGAAGCTTTTGAAAAATCTAATATAAACTTAGACAATGATGAAATATCATTTGATAATAAAATATTTAAAAAAATACCCTCTATTTCTGTTGATTTTGCAGTTATGGAAAATGAACAAAATATTCTGATGTATCCATATTCTGGTGACTGGAGTGATGTAGGATCTTGGGATTCAATAGCATCGTCAAAAGGTAATTTACAAAAAAATCAAAAGACTATTGAAATTGATACGAAAGATAATTTTATCAGAACAAGTAATAGGTTAATAACAACTGTAGGTACAAAAAATCTAATAATTATTGACAGTGATAATGCAACATTAATTGTAGAAAAAGGGCACGCTGAAAAAGTAAAAGATCTTGTCAATAAAATAAATTTTAAAAATTTTAGTGAAGGTAAAGATCATACGTTTGAAAATAGACCTTGGGGTAAATTTCAAAACTTGATTGACGACAAAAACTGCAAAGTAAAAAGAATTGAAATCAACCCTTATAAAAGACTTTCTTTGCAATATCACAATTATCGCAGTGAACACTGGTTAATAGTATCTGGAGAAGCATATATTTATTTAGATAACAAAAAATTTATAATGGGACAAGGTCAGTCTATAGATATTCCTCTAAAGAGTCAGCACTATGTTGAAAATAAATCAAACAAACCGTTAATTATTATTGAAACACAATTAGGGTCTTATTTTGGAGAAGATGATATTGTAAGACTCGATGATCCATATTCTAGGTAATATTAAATATGATAACAAAATATGAAATTGATTTTTTAATAATTCATTGCTCAGATACTCCTGATAGCAACCATTTAAACGCATCTGATATTCATAATATGCACTTAGGCTTTGGATGGGATGGAATAGGTTATCATAAAGTCATTAAAAGAAATGGTGAAATTGAAAATGGTCGACCGGAATTTTGGAAAGGTGCCCACACATATGGCCTTAACGATAAAAGCTTAGGGGTTTGCTTAATAGGACGTAATAATTTTACAAAGAAACAGTTTAATTCGTTAAGAAATATTCTCATAGAATGGAAAAAAATATATACCAATGCCAAAATATTGGGGCATTGCGAAGCAATAAAAACTAAAAAAACATGTCCGAATTTTGATGTTTCTGCTTTTTTAAAAGAAAGTAATTTATTTTGATTATTAAACAAATTTGTAAATCTAGTACACCAATAAGATCAGGTCCGAGTTCTCAACATGGATTAGAAAATGAATTACTTTTTGGAGAAAAAATAGAAATTCATAAAATTAGTGACAGTTGGGCATTTTGTAAAGCACTTCACGATTGTTATATGGGTTGGGTGAATATAAATGATTTATCAGATATTACTAAAGTTAATCACAGAGTCATAAACCTAAGGTCAAATCTCTATGAAAAAGATAATATAAAATCAAAAATCCTTTTTCATTTACCTTTAGGCTCAAAGCTTAATATAATAAAAAAAGGTAAGAAATGGTGTAAAATAAAATACTATAATAAAAATTTAATTTGCGATGGTTATGTTCCTATTAGTGATATTGTAAATATTAATAATAAATGTTCAGATTGGGTTTCCATAGCTGAAAGCCTTATAAACACCCCCTATAAATGGGGTGGACGAGACAGTCATAGTATAGACTGCTCTGCTTTAATTCAACTTTCTTTAGAAACTATTAACATTTTATTTCCAAGAGATACAAAAGATCAAGTAAATTTTTTAAATTATGAAAATCTAAAACAACATAAAAGAGGTACTTTAATTTTTTGGAATGGTCATGTTGGTGCAATGGTTGATCAAAAAAATATCATTCATGCAAACGCTTTTCATATGAAAGTAAAAATTGAGCCCTTAGCTCAAGTTGAAAAAAGAGCTCAAAAAGATGGTTTTGAAATTACAAAAATAATGAACTTACATTCACAATATTAGTTTAATTAATAAATTTTTTAAATCTAGCAGCGTTTTTAAACAAATTAACATTATTAATAAAAGATAAAAGGCTAAGTTTTTTTAAATGATATTTACCAATGATGCTAATTTTTGTAGATATTTTTTTACTTCCCTTTGAACTTTTAATATTTTTAAATATTTAAAACTGCATAGCTTATTTACTATTTTTCTTTAAAAAAATAATTAACCTTTGAACAAATATATTTTATATCTTTCTCTGTCAGTTCTTGGTTAATAGGTAAAGTTAATATGTTTTTGCTTTGAGATTCTGTTACAGGAAAGTCTCCAAGTCGATAATTTAAATATTTTGCAGCCGGTTGCAGGTGTATTGGAGTAGGGTAATGGATTGACGTACTTATTCCTTCATATTTTAAATATTCAATTAGATCTTGTCTATTTTCAGTTTGTATTACAAAAGTATGAAAGGTATCTGTTGCATATTCCCTTATTTGCGGAATAAAAACTTTATCCTTATCAAGTAAATCATGATAAATTTTTGCATTTTTAGTTCGAGTTTCAATTAAATTTTCAAAATTTTTAAACCTAAAGTTTAAAATTGCAGCCTGTATTTCGTCTAATCTAGATACAGCCCCCCAAAATAAACAACTATCGCGAGTTTCCAAACCATGATTTCTATATAGTTTAGATATATTATATATTTTTTTTGAATTCGTTGTTAAAAAACCACCATCACCCATTGCATTAAAATTTTTAAGTGGATGAGTTGAAAAACAGCCAACATCTCCCAAAGACCCGCTTTGAAGATTTTTATATTTTGAGCCAAATGATTGAGCTGCATCTTCTATTATTGATAAATTATATTTTTTTGCGATTTTTTTGATTTCATCAAATTCACCTACCCTACCTGTTAAATGAACAGGCATTATAGCTTTTGTCCTATTATTTATTTTTTTTTCTATTTGGTTGAAATCTATGGATTGATCTTCTAACACATCAACAAAAACTGGCTTAGCACCTAAATGAGCTATGGTAGATGCGCTTGCTATAAAACTATTGGGCTGGGTTATGACTTCATCACCGCTTCCAACACCAATCCCATGTAGCCCTAATAGTAAAGAATCTGTTCCACTATTTAAAGTTATACAATATTTAACATTAACAAATTTAGCAATTGTGTTTTCAAGCTCTTCTACTTGCGTTCCTAATATATAGCTTCCCGTTGATAAAACTTTATCAATAATTGGAAGTAGTTCTTTTTTTTCTTTTTTATATTGAGCCGACAAGTTGACATAGGGAATTTTTTTTTTAATGTTAAATTTCTTGTTCATAGAAATCTACCACTGTTTTAATTACATAATCTAATTCCTCTTGAGATAAATGCTGATCAACCGGGAACGTTATTATATTTTTTGTATGTTTTTCTGTAACCGGGAAGTCGCCTTCTTTATAATTTAAAAAAGATAAGCCTTTCTGTAAATATAACGGTATGGGGTAATGTATTTTTGCTTCTATTCCTTGATCTATACAGTATTTTAAGAGCTTATCTCTATTTTTACAAAAAACTATATACAAATGATATACTATTTTCATATTATTTGGTCTAGGTGGGATTGTTATTTGTTTAATTCTTCCCAATTGATCATCATAATATTTTGCATTTTCAATTCTTTTGTTAGCTATGTCTTCAGTCTGTGGAATCAACCAATTACCTACAACTGCTTGTAAAGTATCTAGCCTTGAATTATAACCCATAATTGATATCTCATCTCTATTTTTCATTCCATGATTTCTTAGTAACCTTAACTGATCATATAAAATTTTATTATTTGTTATTATTATTCCACCATCGGACCATACATTTAGATTTTTTAAAGGATGTAAAGAAAATGCCCCACAATCTCCCCAAGTTCCTGATTTTTTTTTATTAATAGATGCCAAAATTCCTTGGCACGCATCTTCTACAACTGGCAAATTATATTTTTTAGCAATGGGTAACAATTTTTCCATATTAGTCATGTAACCAGTAAAGTGGACGGGAACTATAGCTTTCGTTTTTTTTGTAATTGCATTTTCAAGCTGAGTGACATCCATACAAAAAGTATCATCGCAATCTATAAAAACTGGCTTGGCACCTATTTCATTTATTGCTCCTATAGTAGCTATAAATGTATTGGCCGCAGTAATTACCTCATCTCCGTAACCAACACCTAAAGCTTTAAGACCAAGTTTAATAGCATCAGTTCCAGAGTTAACTCCTATAGCAAATTTAGAGCCCATCAATTTTGCAAATTTTTCTTCAAACTCAGTTAATGGAGCACCTAAAGTAAAGTCACCAGTTTTAACAAAGTTCTTTATTTCTATCAATAAGTCATCTATGTCTGCAAATTGTTGCGGTAAATATGAATACCTAACTTTTTTTATAGTTTTCATATTAGAATGGCCCTTTAAATAGAGAATTGGGTACATCTGACTTGGCGTCAGGTTTTTTAAAATTTAATTCTTTTATCATTTCATTAATTCTAATACTATCAAGATCCATCAAATTTCCTATTTGTTTTATAATAGTTTCTCCAGTTGGATAATAATCTGCTGCTAAATGTCTGCTAGAAGGTGTTGGTCTATTAGGCAATCCAATTCTAACGACAGGTTTCAAAAGTTTATTAAATTGAGTTTCTGAAACAATTGCACTTATTTCAGCACCTATACCGTACTCCTTAAAACCCGTATCAACACATATTAATCGTTTTGTTTTTGATACTGATCGTAAAACTTTATCAAGTTTCAATGGTTTTAAAACTCTCAAATCTATCACTTCTACTGAAATATTAAATAAATTTGCTATGTCGGATGCCAACATGGCTTCGTACAACATATAAGATGTTGCAACAATAGTGATATCTGATCCAGAACTAATAACCTTAGGACCATCAATAAAGATTTTATCTGGATTTTCTTCAACCTCACCTGTAACAAAATGACACCAACGATGTTCTATAAATATAGTAGGAGTATTTTCTGTTAACGCTGTCATTAACATCCCTTTTGCATCATTTGCAAAAGCAGGCATTACAACCCTTAGACCTGGTATATATGAAAAAAGTGGTTCCAATGATTGAGAATGTGCTGGGCCTTGACCCCATCCCCTTCCAATAATTAACCTTACAATAACGGGAACATTGTGCTTTCCATTACTTACATAGTGAATTTTAGCAGCATTATTTATTATTTGTTCCATAGACAACAACGCAAATTCAACTCTTTGGTGGATTAATAATGGTCTCATGCCAGATAATGCACTACCGATACAAAACCCCATAAGGCCGTTTTCTGCTATTGGTGCTTCAATAACTCTTTCAGAGCCAAATTTTTCAATTAAACCATAAGTAGTTCCAAATATTTTTTTTGGATCTGTAACACCCTCTCCTATAACAAATATAGTGTTGTCTTGTTCCATAGATTGAAATGTAGCTTCACAAATTGCATCGCTCATTGAAATTTTTTTACTAGTTTTCATAAATGTAGTGATCCGCCGATATTAAAGATGGGAAGCTATCATTTTTAGCCAATTCAAAAGCTTTTTCAATTTCTATTTTAATTTCTTTATTTATTTTCTGTACAAGTTTATCATCAAGAATACCTTTTTTAATTAATTTGTTTTTTTCTAGTATTACAGGATCATTTAAAAACCCTGAATTAATAAGGTCTTCTGTTCTATATCCGAGCTCGTCATCAATATTAGGTCCACAGTGTTCACGTTGTCTAAATGTATCTAATTGCATAAAAAATGGACCCTGTTGTGCTCTAATATATTGTGTTGCTTTTTTACCTGCTGATTTCACTTTAGCTATATCATTCCCATTACATCTAATGCTTTGAATATTATAAGCCTTTGCTAACCTTGTTAAATCGTCGTTTGGCTGCCTTTGATTCAATTCAGTATAGACAGAATAATGATTGTTTTCGCAAACAAACAAAACTGGGAGATTGTGAACTTTAGCAAAATTAGCTGATTCATGAAAAACACCTTCCTCAACAGCTCCGTCTCCAAAAAAAACTACTGCTATTTTCTTATTTTTCTTTAATTTAAAAGAAAGCGCAGATCCTACAGCCAAGGGAATTACACTGGCCACAATTGGTAAACTGGCAATTATACCAGCCTTTTCGTCAAAAAGATGCATTGAACCACCTCTTCCACCACAACATCCCCCAGCTTTACCATGTATTTCTGAAATCATTGCATTTAAATCTCCACCTTTGGCAAGATAATGTGCATGACATCTATGCGTGGAGTATATTTTATCATCTTCTGTTAAGTTAGAAATAACACCTACTGCAGTTGCTTCTTGACCAATAGATAAATGCACTGGACATCTCATTTCTTGTTCAGAATATTTGATTGCAATTGTTTCTTCAACACATCTAATTCTATTCATTTGATAATAGTCATGTATTAAATCATTTGATAAATCCATAATACTTTATTCCAAATTGTTGGTTTGCATCACTTTTATATTGATATAGTTAGGGTTATTCAAAGGGTCTAAGAGTAGATTTTTTTCCATTGCATAATTAAGATCTGTGATCGCATTTTCTATAGTAAACTTATTTTTAAATCCTAATTCTTCTGTAATCTTTTTAGATGAAATATGATATGATCTCATATCATTTGTTGGTACTTTTTCAATAACAACATCTTCTCCAACTAAACTTTTTACCATATCCGCTAATTTAGAAACTGTATGATTCTCAAAACCAATATTATATATTTTGCCTTTTATAACTTCGTTAGGTGATTCAAGAATATGTCTATATGCACGAACCATGTCTTTTATTGCAATATTAGGTCTTTTTTGTTCTCCACCAAATACTTTGATTAACCTATTATTAACTGCATTGTTTGTAAGTATATTCACAATTACATCGAGTCTTTGCCTAGGTGCGTAACCACATACTGTTGCTGGCCTAACAATTGTTACTGTGAAACCTTCCTCTTGTTCTGCAAGAAGTATATCCTCACACATAGCTTTATATTTTGAATAATCTGTTAAAGGTTCTAACGCCAACTCTTCTATAACGTCTACATTGTCTTTAACGCCATACACTGATGAAGAAGAGGCATAAATAAATTGAGATACCCCAGCATCCTTACTAGCCTTAACTAAAGGTAAAAAACAATCATAATTAATTGACTTTCCTAAATCAGGGTTTAATTCAAAACTAGGATCGTTTGATATACAAGCTAGATGAATCACTGTATCACATCCAAATAATGCGCTTTTAACTTTTCCTATGTCTCTTAAGTCACCCTTGACTAGTCTTAAACAAGGATCATACAAAATATCATCAAATATGCCTTGACCATACATAAATAAGTCTAAAACTGTTACTTCATAACCATCTGCAAGTAATTTTGGAACTAGCAAGCTACCTACGTAACCACCTCCACCAGTAACCATTATTGATTTTTTTTTAATCATCTAAAAACCCTCACTTAATTTTTAAATACAAATCTAATGCAGTATGAATTGCTGTCAGATGAAGAATTTCAACAAATCCATATTCCATCGAATCAATATAAAAATTCATATCCCCTAATTTATTTAAAGAATTACTTTTCTTAAAACCACTCAAAGTTATAATTTTCATTTTTTTTGTTCTTGCTACTTTTACTGCTTGAATTATGTTATTTGAATTACCGGAACTACTTATCGCAACAAGGACATCATCTTCAAATCCATGAAATTCTATCTGCTTTGAAAAAACTTGATCGTAAGAGTAATCATTTGACAAACAAGTAATAGTTGCAGCGTCGTTCAAGGCCATTGATCTTACGTTTCCATTTTTAGAAAAATCTGTTGCACAATGACTAGCAATACCTGCACTACCACCATTGCCAATAAAAACTATTTTTCTTCTTTTAGATTTAGCAATCTCATCAAGTAAGTTACACCAATTTATATAAGCCTGATCTATATCAATAGTTTCTCCATTAAAATTGTTAACCACCATTTTGTTAGCAATTTCATTTAAGCTTTTAATGTATTGTCTATAATTCATTACTTTTTAACTTTTATGTATTAAGTATTTTATTATTTTCTATTAAAAAATTAATCATTTTAATAAAGTTTCCATATAATTTATAATTTTTGTTTTTTCTAAAAAATGTCTATGACCTAAAATTTCTACTTTCATGGCACCAGCTATATTTCCAATCAAGCAAAGGTCATCTAGATCTGCACCAACTGCTGCAAAAAGACTAGTTATAGAGAAGAAAGCATCACCAGCTCCTACTGTATCAACTACTTTATTGGTTAAGGCAGGAACAGAACACACTAATTGACTATTTTTAAAGGCATGACAACCCTTTTTTCCCATAGTCACCACAAAAAAATCACTCTCAATTAGTTCTGGTATTTTCTTCATTGCTAATTCTGTTATTTCAGTATGCTTATCTTGAGCAGCTAATCGAAATTCTGGTTCATCTATAACTACATAGTCAGCTTTAGAGTACTTACTTATATAATTAAAACCTCTATTTCCACTGTTTGTCTGAGTATTAATTGTTAAATATTTAGATTCTTTACATATTAAATTGTTTAGATCATCAAAAATAAATCCATGTCCAAAATCGTTAACAATTACTAAATCAGCTTCTTTAATATGCGTTTGCACCTCTTTTAAGATCTTTTCTTTTTCTCTAAAAGCTAACGGACCATCATCCATGTAATAAACTTCAAACATTTTTTTAAAATAAGATAGATCAACATACCTTGATTTTCTAACTGTGGGACGATCATCTAAAAAAATTGGGTCAAAAACAATTGATGGGTCTAATACTCTGTCTATCACTTTATTATTTTTGTCATCTCTTCCCAAAGTAGAAATAATTCTAATGTTTTCTGAAAAGTTTAAAAGATGGGCAGCAGAAGCAATAACCCCTCCAGCAAAATATTCGGTTTCTTTATGTTGGGTCGCTATAATTGTCTCTTTTGATGATTTACCCAGTATGTTTACATATTCATATTGATCAATAATAGTATCGCCTATTACTAAAATTTTTAATTGTTCTATTTTTTTTATAAGACTTTTGAAATAATTCATACCTCCTTTAAGCTTGAAGATCTCTATTGATTTTTTTAAATCTTTATTTAATGGGGCTATATATTGATTAATGAGCGAGCTAGAGCTATAAACAATTTCTTTAGTAAACTCTAATCTGCCTCCAAATTTTTTTACTTCTTCTTCTTCTATTACAATCTTACCAGTTGTATCATTTTTTTTATTTTTATATTCATATCCTTTGACATAAAAATCAGGCTTTATAGATTGAATTGCTGGTAGAGCAGATAGATCATTAACCACGCCAACAAAGTCTACAATTTCTAAATTGGCAAGCATTTCAGACCTTAAAGACTCTGTAAAAACAGGTCTATTTGGACTTTTAACAACAAATTCATCACATGTTATAGTCACAAAAAGAATATCACCAATATTTTTTGCAGCTTTTAAATAACGAAGATGACCAATATGCAATAAATCAAATGTCCCATGACAAAGAATTATTTTTTTTCCTTTTTTTTTTCCTTTTTCACTCTCTAAAGCTAACTCATTTAGCAGTTTTATCTTATTGCTCATTTTTATTACTTCCTAGATATTTAAACCAATCAGATGTAGCTTTTTCTATTGAGACTGGATCCCATAAAGGTGAATTATTAAAGCTATCTATTTCATCTAGAAGCAACCTTACACCTTGCTCAAATTTAATTTTTGGTTGCCAATTTAAAAACTTCTCAATTTTATTAATATTAGCAAAGGTGCAATCTGGTTCACCAGGCCTTTTAGGTATATATGTTTTCTCACCACCAAGTAAGGAAACCAGATGATTAATACTATATGTACCCCCAGAACCCACATTAAAAATCTCATTAGTTATCTCAGAAGTCATCGCCGTATAGAAAGCGTCCACTACGTCATGAACAAATGTGAAATCCCTTGTTTGAGATCCGTCACCGACGATAGTAAAAGGCAATCCCGCAAGTTTCTGAGCTAAAAAAACACCAAATACTGCACCATAAGTGCCTGAAGTCCTAGCTCTTGGACCGTATACGTTGAATAGTCTCAGTGATAAACCAGGTATCTTATATAATTTTATCCAGTGCATAACCAACTCCTCACCAACCCTTTTTGTAAGAGCATATGGATACATTGGCTTAATATCTGCATCTTCTGGAGTAGGAAAAATGTCTGGCAAACCGTAACAAGAAGACGATGCCGCATATATAAATCTTTTAACATTATTTGATTTTGCTGCTTCAAGAACATTCAGGGTTCCTGTTACATTAGAATTGAAATATTCTACTGGATTATTAATTGAAGGAACTATATCAGCCATGGCAGCAAGATGGAACACTGCATCACAACCTAAAATTGATTGAACAACAGTTTTTCTATTTGAAATATCACCTTCTATAAAATCAAAATTTATATTATTTTGGTGTGCTTTTAAATTATCTAACCTTCCAACTTTAAGATTATCTAACCCTATAACAGAATGCCCTTTAAATATTAATAAATCTATTAAATGACTTCCTATAAATCCTGCAGCACCTGTAACTAATATCCTCATGAGCTTATATTCAATAGTAAAGGGGGTTAAACAAAATTTAAATGATTTGGAGGTGATAAAAGTTTTGGCTTACTTAGGGGTGCCAAACCTTTAACATGTAAGTCTAGAGCTTCATTAACTTTATGCTGCAAACATAAAGTACCACACATTTTTTGCGCATTAAATTTTGGAGAAGCTAAATAAGCCATTACATTCCAATACTCATCAGAATTAAAAATATCTATAAATCTTGTATCACAAATATTTCCCATATGATATCGCTTATATTTTTCATTAAATAACATTCCACACGGAGCTATTAAACCACTACCTGATATCTGAAGCATAAAAGGTGCACCATAACATCTTTGGTAAGATCTGGTTTCCCCAGATTCTATCTTTGACCATTTTACTACTACCTTGTATTCTTCATCAGAATAGCTTTCAGCCTCCTTAAATATATCATATATTTTTTCATACCCCGAATAATCTACACCTAAATCGCCATCTTCATTATCACTACAGTGTTTTATAACTAAGTAATCTGGTCGTAACTCTTTGCCAAGCTTTGCCAGAGGAACAATTTGGTCTGCGTACTCAGGCATACAAACCATTTGCAAACCTATAGTGACCTTTAAGTTGTTTCTTTTTTTTATCTCAACCATATCTTTGATATTTTGAACCACCCTATCAAAGGATTTTTCTTTTACACCCATTATTTCTGCGTATCTATCCTTTTCACCTGCACTAATATTTACTCTTAGATAAGTAAGATACGGCAAAACTTCTTCTGCCTTTTGTTTAGTTAAAACAAACCCATTAGTTCCAGTAGCCATAGAAATACCAAGTTCACTTCCTTTTTTTACAGTATCTACAAAAACAGGTGAAATTGTACTTTCTCCATCTGAAACTAGACTTATGCCTTTAACCCCTATCTCAGATGCATCTTCTAAAAATTCGAAAATTACTCTTTTATTGATTATTTTTCTATCATTTTCCTGAAGCATAGCATAACAGAAGTGACAACCATAATTACAGGCTCTTGTTAAAGCCATGTCTACAGTAATTGGAGCAATCTTTTCCCCTTTTTCCCATGCTTGGATTCTGTCCATATGCCAATTCAGCTTAGTACCATCTAAAATTAGATCAACATGATCTTGCATTACTGACATTTCTTTCTCCTTATTATTCAATAATTTAAGAATTAAATATAATTAACCACAAAAAATTTTAATAGTCTGTTTTCAAAGTCTTCTAATTTTATTTTTATCTTTTGATTCTTCATAAAAAACTTGTAATTTTTCCTCAACATTAAGCCTTATATATTTTTCTAATAACCTTAATATATTTGGCCGATCAATGACAGCAATATCATCTGTAATTGAAATAGTGGTGCGAATGGGCCAATTATCAAGATCCAGCGTTATGTTATGATAATTTATAGAGTCTTGTTTCAGATTATTTTCAACTTCAAAATTTCTTATACTTTTAATAACTCTTTGATCTCTTTCCTTAGCAGAAATATTAAGCCAATTTTTAGAAGGCGGATTATCATAAAAATTTATTTTGTTTTGAACTCCATTAATTTTCTTTTCTAATAGCTTTAAGTATATATTTTGTATAACTTTATTTACAAACATAAACTCAAAACCAACGTTATTTGGTAGGAGTATCGCTGGTCTATCAAAGTTAGGTGAAAGAGCAAAAAATTCATGAATGGATTTTAAAACTATATGTTGACAAAAGTCATGAACAGGCAAACCAATCCCGATTTTTCCAATCATTTCACATATTGCTTTAACTTTTTTATTGTTTTTACCAGAATATGAATAATTATCTAATGTTAAGTCTTTTGTATTAAAGCTAATACTAATACTTAGACCTT
>Ga0213863_10001816_pt1 | contig 15365 bp, 20 predicted proteins | sample PICome_8_FD_160128 | JGI IMG/M metagenome (GOLD analysis project Ga0213863, IMG submission 160128) | Coastal seawater microbial communities near Pivers Island, North Carolina, United States - PICO497 | ecosystem: Environmental > Aquatic > Marine > Coastal | place: USA: North Carolina... | reverse complement strand
GAGATGGACATGGCAACCAAGGCTCAACAATGCTTGGTGTGACCTCAAGGGTCTACGCTGACTGGACAGGTAAGCCAGCACCAATAGAAGTCATGAAGGCACTTACGCCTGATGATGTCGCTCCTATCTATAAGAAGAACTATTGGGATCGAGTTAAAGGCGATTCGCTTCCATCGGGCTTAGACTGGGCTTGTTTCGATTGGGCTGTGAATTCGGGCAGTGGTAGACCTGCTAAAGCTGTACAACGTGCTGTAGGTGCTACTCAAGACGGAGCTATAGGTAACCAGACGCTTGGCTTAGTTGCTGAGAAAGACCCTAAGTTCATCATCGACTACGTCTACACAGTCAGACAGGCATTCTATGAGAGCCTAGATGACTTTAAGCATTTTGGTAGAGGATGGAGCAGAAGAAACACTGAGACACTTCATCAGGCTATGGAAATGGCAAAAGAATGACAAAAAACACAGATCGTCCGACATAAGACAGCGATCTGTGTTTTTTGGAATCAAGTTGATACACCAGCATTTACAAGGCTTTAACTATAGTGCATAGTACGTGCGTTACTTAGGTAACAACGGAGAGCAGTAGCTAGACATCCTTGAGATGACTTCCCTGCTCTCCACCCACTTCAGTTATATAAACGCCATCATGGGCATCTAAAGAGGCCATTAGGTCTAATACTTGTTTGTAGTTGATGGCTACTAATTGAAACTCATTTAGTTCATCACAGAACTGTCGAATGAAACAAGTGCCATCATCTTCTAAGTACATCTCGACATCTTCAAACTTACCATCAGCATCTACTGATACAACTTTAGTATAGTTTGACTCTATTTCGACTGTGAACATGAGAAATACTTATCCCCCTGCTCTATCGGTATTTCTACTGTCATCCTTCGCATCCCACACTGAGGGCACTGTCGTTGCCTTCTTTTGCTTGGATAGCCATATTTGAAGTGGGGGATGGTCTCAATTATCCTAGTCTTCACCATGCACTTTGGGCAATGCGTTACACTATCTTTCATCACTGCTCTCTTTCCTTGCCCAAGGTCTCTGGGCATTCTTTCTTCCACCATTGGAACCACTGACCTGACGTGCTCTATGCCAATCCCAGTTGTCTCCAAATGCGTAGCTGTTAATTCTGAATGTCTCTCGCATTCTTCTGTTTTCAATATCTGCTACAGACTTGTGCTGTAGCAACAGCAGTTCTTCTCTGTTCATGTGCCTCTCCTTAGTTAATTTTAGATGTCTACAAGTTCACAAGTCCCACCAGTGCAAGCCAGTGTCTGTGAACCTTTGGTTGTGTCTTCTGACTCGTATTCAGACAGCTTCGTCCAATCGATTGCATCAGGCATGGCAAACAGTGCGATTTCATACTGTTCTTCATTGATGTCCTGATAGGGTGCTTGAGCATACGTGTGATCAAACCTTGGTAGGAAGCTGACACCAGACATCTCATCGAAATGCTTGTAGACAAACGCACCTACTTCCATCCATTCGTCATCCCCGACTGATACAGTCACTGATGGCTTATGGTCTGTGTAGTGACGCTGATACATCAGCCACATCTCCAGCTGTTCAATCGCTGTCATATCGTGACGTGTGACCGAGCCTTCTGGTGACTTCATAGGGAAGCTGAAGACAGTCGTAGTGTTTGGCTTCATCACACAAGGTTCTGATGGTATACCTTGGTCTGCAAGGAAGTGTGTCAGTGGGTCTTTATTGTCGCCACGTACAGTTCTGATGTAGTAGTCAGAGTGTCTCGCATGGATTCCGCTACTGCTATCTACAAGACTGGAAACCGTACCACTTGGCTTGACCGCCGTACACGCCGCCGACCTGTTGATACCTAACTCATCTGCAAAGTAGTTGTTAGTTTCTCTAGCAACCCTACGCCATGTACCTAGTCTATCCTCAAGTCCCTCTTCTCTTCCATTAGTCAACGTGCAGTCCATGATGCCTGTCATTGATACACCTAACAGTGCCTCGCGTTCTGTATTGTTTGTCCAACAATCACGTAAGTAAGGGAAGTGAGTTAAGGTTGCTTGGATAGTACCTAAGATAGTCGCAAGACGTATCTTGTTTGATATGTCAGCTTCAGTATCTGTAGCCCTAATGACAGCCTCTGTAAGATTACAGAATTGACCACCAGTTCCAACGATGCCTCTTGTCTTTGTTTCGCCAGTCTCAGGGTCTTCATATTCCTCAAGCTGTTGCCCTAATAACACGATTTCCGAACATGGATTCGTGCCGAACTCCCACATGTGATCTCTAGTCCCATCGCGTTTAGCTTTGTCTCTAGCCGCTTGGCGATTAAAGATACCACGCTCACCAGAACCAGAGGCCGCTAATGACGCCCACTCGTTCATGAAGTCTACACCGCTGGGCTTACTTTCGAAGGCCACTGAGTTGTTAGCGAGTGCATGGTGTGGATTGTCGATGTACCATTCGCCACTCTTAGCTGTACGCATTTCGTCATCAGACAAGTCACTTAGGCTGATCATCGCTGACCTACGCACACCACCAACCACAACTATCGAGCCGATCATGCACATGATGCTGTGGACATCTAAAGACGACAGCTTGTTACCCTGCTTTTTCTTAAAGGTGTCTATGGTGTGTTCAAACAGTTCAACCAGTGGTTCAGCACCAGATGCTCTGCCACCAAAGGTTTCCAAACGTGCACCAGCTGGTCTAACATTAGATACATCCCATGTCGGTATGTTGCCGTGGTTGTATAGTTCTTCAATGAGTTCTCTGTATGCCTTCGCCCAGCCTTCTTTGCTGTCTTCTACAACAATCCTATAGTCACCAGCTGTTAGCGTGGGTACGTCTGGTAGGCTATCTACATACTTCTTTTCGACAGAGAAGCCGACACCAGTGCCACATAGTAGAATAAAGAGAACTTCGTCAAAGCATCTCATGTGATCTATAGGTGTGTAGGAGCAGTTGTATCCAGCTGTATTGTCTCTGGACAATGCTTTACCAGCTGTCATCAATGCTCTCATAGATGGCATTACTTCTAAGTTTAATATTGCTTGCTCAATCTCATTGGCAATCTCACGGCTCACACGGGACTTAACCACGTTGTCTATGTATCGAGAGACAGTCTCAGTCCAGCTTTCACGTCTTCCTTCATCTTCTATCCATCTGGCATAGCGGCTGGTGTGTATGAAGGACTGGTAGTCAGTAGGTAGTAAATTGTTCATGGTGTTTCTTCTTTTTCTTCAATGAGTTCAATAAGTCGATCTAAGTACCAACGGCACTTCTTTAGGTCTTCGACGGGTTTCTTTTTGTAAGGCCATCGCCACAGGTACTTGAAAGCATTCTGCCAGAGGTAAGCATTGTGACCCCAGACTAGAGAGCCATCAGCCATCGCTTGCATTGCGTCGATGCATTCGATTGATCCTGTGTTGTAATGAGGTGGTTTGTTTACAGCTTCGTCTATCTTGTCGGCTTCCATAGTATGACCTCACCTTTCTCGTTGTCCCAATCCTGACAGCGCAAAATGCGTGCCATTCGAGCCTGTGTCAGCGCGTAGTCCGCTGATAGTTTTTCTTTTTGATATTGTTTGACGACAGCATCCCAAGTCGGGTGGTTTCCCAGTATCTTTTCAGCTGTCTTGATGCCCACTTTAGGACACCCACCATAACCATCGGTCATGTCACCCATCAGTGCTTGTATGAGGAAGTTTCTGTTGGCTTCCATGTCACTGATGACCAGACGTTCATTGTCGTTTGGCCTGTAAAGTTTACAAGGGATGGTCTTCATGTCCTTGTCATCAGACACAATGATTGCTTCGGTGTTCGGCAGAGAGGCCATGATGCCCATGACATCATCAGCTTCTAAGCAGTCCACCATAATGCTATCGTATTCTTCCATAGCCCACTCGACGAGTGCTTTGTAGCCGACTGGTTTACGGACTTTCTTACGTCCGCCTTTGTAAGTCTCTAGTACGTCTTTACGGAAGTTCTTTTGGCCTGATATTGTGACTATTACATCTTCTACAACCAACTCTTTCTTGAACTCATCGACCATAGACGTAAATAGTTTCTTTGCCGCTTTGAGGTCTGTAGAAAGTGACCATACGTCATCACCCCAATCTATCTCATGTTCGACAGCAATGGCTGATCTAAAGAGATACAAGTCCCCATCAATGAGTAATGTGGGGCGCGTAAATGACTTGTTTAAGAGTTCTTGAGATTTCATCATGTATATCCTGTCCATCTAGGGTTACGAACCAACGATTACCCCAGCTATCTTCATCTAATTGATTTGTTATGAAGCCTTCACTTGCCGCTATGGCAACGTGAAGTGCTCCTACTCTTGCGAAGTCTGATTTGACTGTGAATGGCTTACGCCACGCACGATCAATGATAATAAAGAGAAGCAATAGGTTCTCTAAGTAATCGTTCTTCTCAGTGAGTGTCAGCCCAAGTTCTTCCCACGGAATATTCTGCTTCAGTGGCAATGTTAAGTCCGAGAGCAACGCCAGCTTCTTGTGCCATTGTTCCAGCGATATTTCCGACATCGTGTGCTATCCCCTTTGATATACAGGCAATCTGCATTTCGTCATGAATCCAGCCCATGATGAATACTTTGTCGCCATACTTTTCTTTGATTTTGTCGTAGGTCATCATGACCCACTGTTTTGCTACGATTGCCCCAGCTGACTGTAATAATTGCGAGAGGCAACGATGCTCCGACCTGACCCTTAGTTTGCGCCCATCGAGTGCCTTGATGTGACCTCTCTTGGCCGCTGTCTTTAGGTTTCTCTTTAAGGTAGCAAACGCTGGGACAGCCTTGTCGTAGTTGTCTTTAAGTTGCTTACCCTTCTTTGCACCACCGCCAGCAATAGCACCTATTAGCCTATCACCACCGCCGTAGAGCGTAGCATAGACCCAAGTCTTCGCTAGGTTTCTAGTAGCTAAACCAGCCGCATGTTGGTTGTAGGTGTGAATGTCACCCTCAAGTATTTGCTTTGAATACTCGCCGCCATCATAAGGGTGAAGGTAGGAAGCAAGTAGGCGCAACTCGATGCCCGACAAATCCGTACCGCAGATTACCCAGCCCCTTGGTGCTGTAAACAACTCACGGCACTCTTTTCCATAAGGTGAGCCAGAACTTGGTACTTGCTGTAGGTTTGGAGATGTGGCTGTAGCGCGACCCGAAACACAGTTGTTGCTATTTAGTCGGTGTCGTAGTCTGCCATCAGGACTTACCTTCTTGAGCCATGCCCCAGCACCTTCAGCCAACATGCCGATCCTCTTCTGTATTAAGAAGAACTCAGCAAGCCTTTTTGCCTCTGGATACGGAAGGTTAGCCAAGATAGTCTCATCGATCTTCGCCTGACCATTAGGCGTAAACTCTTTCGGCTTCCACTTGTACTTGTCCACCAGACACTTCTGTATGTGTACTCTGGACGCTGGGTTAAAGTAGATAGTTTTAGACTTAACAAACAGTTCACCTTTGACATACCCACGGGTCTTGTTGTTGACTTTAGGATAGAAGTCTTCGGTTACTTCCCAAGGCGGGAATAGTTCCTTTAAATCTTCCTCGATAACATGGCGTTTCTGTGCAAGTTCGGCATACAGTTCACCAGCTTTCTTCTCATCGAAAGTCCAGCCGTTGTTGCCAATCTCACGACATATAGATGCCATGCGATGCTCAAGGTCGATAGACTTCTTACTAGGCTCCGTCTTCATCAACTTCTTGTAAAGAGTGTCAGTCACTTGGGTGTCTTGTATGCAGTAAGTCAGCATCTCTTCGCAGAAACCGCCCCACCCACCAATGTATTCACCTTTAAAGTCACCAAGTCTTAAACCCCAAGCCCTCAAGCTATGGCTTCCCCAGAGTTTCTTGGGAAACTTAGAGACACTGAAGTTACGTTCAGCATCCTCATTAAAGAGGTCTCCATGTATCAGGCGCGAAAGAACTAAGGTGTCAGTTACCTTGGCCTTAGTTGTCCAGTTAGGATAGACAATCTGTATTGCTGGAATGTCGTAGTCGATAATGTTATGACCAATGATTTCATCAGCATTGGCTAACAGATCAAGTGCGTGATCAATTTCATCATCGGTAAAAGAACGTACAACACCAGTGTCAACCTCACGGCAAACAATGCACCAGATACTGTGGACTTCATCTAAGAGACCATTGCTCTCTATATCAAAACACCACCGACTCATCGCTTGTCACCAGAGCCCTTGATAACGCCACGTATCTTTCGAGACTGTAGCTTCTCATTGTTCATGGCGGCTACCTCATTCATAGTAATGCCAAGGTCTTTTGAAAGTGCCGCGATGTACCAAAGCACATCTCCTAACTCGTCGCATATCTCAGCTTTCTTTTGCGCTGGGATTGTGTCCATGCCATCAAAGGTTACATCTTGATCTCTGATGAGTTTCTTGATTTTACCAAGGACTTCACCAGCTTCATTTGCCAGACCTAAAGCTGGGTAGATGACCTTCCATTTGTAGATCATTGTAGACGCCGCATCTGCTTGATATTCATTCATTGTGTATTCATGGATGCCTGTAGTTTTCATCTGAATAACTCCCCTTGTGCATTTATTTGTCTTGTTGCTTTGAATATCTGTTGGTTTCGCCCGTATGGACTTTTGCGCTTCCCTATGACTTCAATAAGCCCAGCGTCTTTCAGCCATTTAAAGTGGTTGGTGATTGAGCCATACGGCATGTGCTTGAGTGCCAGCTGTACCTGTGCACTGATGCAACCTTTGTCTCCAGCCGCTTGGATGACATCAAAGACCATCCTAGTATTCTTTGTTAAATCTGTGTTTGCATACGCCTCTCTGGACGTGCTTGATAAACCACGCATACGTGTTCCTTTGCTTTACTAATGTTTTGGTTTGGGGGAGTTTTTAGAAACCGAAGTTACTATCAGTGGCAGTAAGTCTGCCTGTTTCGCGGTTGTACTGAAGTTCATCCGCTTGGCCTACAAATCCTGTATGCCTATTCTTTAATACGACAAGTTCTCGCTTGCCTGATGTTGGGTCTTCACTATCCACATTCATAGCAATACAAGCAGTCGCCAGCTGTGCTAAACTGTGACTTCCTCTAAGCTGTGACAGCTGTGCTCTATCGCCGCCTTCGTGACCTCTTTCAGAGTTTGGCCTCTTTAAGTGTGACACAAGGATTAATGCCAAGTCCAACTCAGTACACAGGACTGTCAGAGTGTGCATAATGTGATCTATGAGAACTCTCTCGTTGTCTGATGCACCAGCATACGAGCTAACGAGAATACTAATGTGATCTAAGAAGACGACATCGCAACCAAGCCCATGCTTCATGTACCTGATACGATTACAAATGGTGTCTATGTCAAATGACCCAAAGTGATCGAAGAGATAAATCTGACCATGAGATAGTAAGTCATCAAAGCCTGTCTTGATCTCCTCTGGTGTTGCCGCATCCTCATCAATCACAATGTTTCTATTGATGTGGAGACCTACGAGACCTTGGGCTGTACGCTTAGTGCTTTCTTCTAGCATCAACATGCCAACCCGTGTTCCTGACATGTGTAGGTTGTAAGCAATCTCACGGATTAATGTAGACTTGCCTGTGCCACTACCAGCCACAATAGTCACAATGCCCTGTCGTATTCCTTTGAGCATATTGTTTACTCTTGGATATGGGTATTTCATTGGACTTTCAGCGTCTGGAGTTGCTACAGTCTCACGCATGTCAGACATCTGGACTATACCATCTGGCCTATAATCAGCCGCCTGATGTATAGCATTAATGATTGCTCCAGCCTCACCTTTGACAAGGCATTCATTGGCATCCTTGTGTGACAAGACAGCAATCTTAACTTTGCCTATGGGCAGAACTTCAGCACACTCAATGGCGGCCTTACGTCCAGCTTCATCCTGATCAAACATTAAGATTATCTCTTTAAAGTTGTTGAGGTAATCAATGTTCTCTAACAGGTTCTTCTTTGCCCCAGCACTGCCGTTCCTCACAGACACAGTAGCAAACCTATGCTGTTGTACCTGTGACACGCTCATGCAATCCAGTTCGCCCTCTGTGACCACCAGTTTCTTACCAGCTGACCATAGATGCATACCAAAGAGACCATTGATCTTCCCAAGTGTAGGAAACTGCTTGTCTCTGGTGCGTATCTTCTGGCCTGTTGTCTTACCCTTGGCATCCTTGTAGTTAGCCACCTGTATTGGCTCACCCCTGTTGTCCTTAGTCACAAAGTAACCAAACTTACGACACGTCTGCTCAGTCAACTTACGTGACCTTAGTTCCATGAAGTCGCCTGATAGTAGGCTACTGTCTGTCTTGGTCGGCGTTGCGCTGGGCGTGTACTCTCCGTCAGCTGGGGTGTGCTTCAGACAGCTAAAGCAGAACATATGTCCATCGCTATATAAGCTGTTTGCATCCGATGACCCACAGGCATCGCATTGTTCGTGAGACACAAAGGTGCTCTCTTCTTGTTGTTCATTCATTTGTTGCTTCCCTTAAAATAAAAAAGGGCGATCCTAAGACCGCCCCTTGCTCTCTTTATCCAGCCTTCGCTGGTTTTGTAGCTACTGCTACTTGGCTTGCTTCATGCCTAAATGACACTCTTCAATCCACTCTGATGGTATTCGCTTGTGTGCCCATGCGAACCCATTCTTTGTGCAAAAGTCAGCATAAGAAGTCTTAGACCCCTTATACAACTTTGCGTTTGCATTCTGGAAAAGAAAACGTAGGTCAAGGTCTGGCAGTTGCTTCTTAATCAACACATGTTTCTGTCGATCAGCTGTAACCCAGCGTCCTTTGGTTTCTAAGAACCATACACCACCAGCCTTTGGGAGAATAAAGTCTGGGGTGTACTTGGCAGTCCGCGCTGGGATCAGGTAAGACAGTCTCTCAGTTTCATAGGTAAATGGAATACCTAGTCTCCTGAGTTCTTCAGCAACACCAACCTCAAGACCTGATCTATAGCCTTCCTTGATACCTCGGTATCTTTGCTTAAAAGTCAAAGTTGTCTGCATCCTGTGGAGTACCAAAACTACCATCGATTGCTGATGTGTCCACAGTGAACCCACCTTCCTCGATTGCACCAAAGCCTGTTCCGTTCATACCTTGGATGGCTTCGACAATCTGGACAGCTTGTAGTGTTATAGACACCCCAGCCTGACCGCTGACCTTATAGACATTTAGGAAGCCTTTTAGTCTTAGACGACTGCCACCACCGATCTGTGGTAAGGCATTGGTTGGTACTTTTTGACCAGCTGTGTCGTAGAACTCAGGCATATACTTAGACTGTAACTTAAAAGCCACTTCCCCAGTTTCTTCGTCAGTCATATAAGGTACTCTGTAATGAGCCTTCCCATGTTCTTCTTTTGCCGCATCCTCAATAATCTTTATTAAAGGCTTTGCGTCTTCTGGAGACAGCAACAGTTCTGACTTATATTTACCTTCGCTATCGAAGGCTGTGTCAGGTTTCAAAAGGTGTGGATACTTAGCCACGCCTGTTGGTGTCTGGAAGTTTATCTTTTGTTTTTTAGCCATACTTTTGTCTTTCTAAAGTTAAAAAGGCCACCCCTAGATGACTAGAGATGGCCTTTTATGTTTGGGAGAAGAAGTCCCTAGAGTCCTTAGGAGGAGGTGTAGGGTCTAGGGGCTTCTTAAGGGTGACATAAGTATTAACTGAAGCAGAATTGGCTCTCCCTTATCAGCTGTAAGTTAAGGTTTCCCATTTGTGGTATTGGGTCTACATTAGACTTCTCAAAGTCAAACGGATGATCCAGCTGTTGCCTTAGTTCTTCTTGCCATTTGAGCAACAGGTTTTCGGCCTCATACATCTCAATGTGGGCTTCACGGACACCATAGTAGAGGTCGTCTACATCTCCTGAGATTGCGAAACTGTCGTGGATCATAAAGAAGTCTTCAGTCACCCCTGCATCCAAAAGTTTTACAATTGTCTTTGCCATTCCAGAGGCGTCTAAAGAGTGTATCAGGTTAGCGGCTACAGATGCTGTATTCTTTCTCACATCAACCTTACCTGTATCCATACTCAAAGAAACTTTAGACCTCGTTCTCATGCCCACCGCTGTATCAAACAGAAATATCTTAGTCTCCACCCTGTCCCTCTTTAGATAGTTATGGAAGACCCTAAACCCACTAGGCGAAGTCCAGTTGACCAGCTTGTTTTGCTTACTAAGAACATTGGTGCACGACTGTATCCACTTCATTGCTCCAGCGGCCTTTGGCAAGGTCTCCACAATGCTGTCGTAACAATGTTCAGCAAGGTATCTAGCGGCAACTTTTCGCTCTTTGTTAGTCCTAGCAATTGGATGAAACTCGATGTCCCCGTAGCTCACGTCACGCTGTAGCGGTTTCATTACGTCTTCCATAAATTGACCAGTCATACCAGCCGCAACGCTGGAGTAAGCAAAAACCATGGATGGTCTCTTACACAGCTTCCTGTCCACACCATAGTCCAGCCAGATACGCGCTAGTTCTGCCTTAGTGATGGGGTTCTTTCTAAAGACACTACTGTCACTTATGTCAGTCTTAAGCCTCGTTTGTACCTTGTCAGCTACTGTCTGATAAAGGTCAGCCATTTCAGCCTGTGGAACAAGGTTTACAAGTTTACCCTCGTCCTCTCCACGAGTAAGCATTGAGTAATGCTGAACGCCACTGTTAGTACCATCCAGTGAGATAGGTATGAAGTTTACAAAGTCGTCACGTTCCTCAAGATAACGTGCATACTCAAAGATTGCGGCTAACATTTGAAAAGGCTTGTCTGCACCAGACCATTGACCCAGACTAGACTTATAGTCTTTAGCCATGTCCAAGAGTATACCCTCATTCTTGTCAAACCAAGCCACACGCTCATCAAGAGGTGCTTTGTCGATCTTCTCAAAGCCACTACAGTTTGCAATGTGTATCTTGAGCCACTTGATGTTTTGACCATCGACTACACGTCCTCTTTGAAACTGAAAGAGTGACTTGATGTGGTCGTCTCTATGGTAGTTAAAAGAAGGAACCATATTGAAGCGACCTCGGAAATCACATGCCCAAGGGATCGTAAACCACTCGTGCACTGCTAGTTCATTAGCTATCTGCAAGTCTTGCTTCATCACAGCTTCAGCACCCTTGACCCTGCGGTCAGTGTTTCGCCATTCACGCTGGTCTTCTTTGATTGCTTTCTTTAGCTCCTGATCCATTGTCATGTGATCCTCTGGAAGCCTCGGAAACTCAGGTTTATCTCGCTTTGGAAACTTACCGAATGACTGGCGTGTCTCCCAGCACCATTCGACGACTTCCAACATCTCCTCGTTGATACACAGCCTCGTTTCTTGCAGTGCATTGAGTGCTCTAAAGTGTTCTGGAGTTTCCCCTTTGAAACTGTGTTCTATGGCCTCAATCTGCTTCGCTGAAGCCCCTCTAACTAACTTCACGCACTCAGCTAATCTCCAGTCCTTATAAGCCCCTGTGTGGAACCCTATCCACGGGTTCGGGGTGTCCATTGGAATGGGCTTTAGTAGTGGTTGTGACCATTGTAGATACTCTTTGCTATTCTCAATTTCGCGCTGGGCTTCCTGAGTAAAAGACAAACGAGTGATACTGTTTTTTGGCGTGGTGTACTGAGTGTCCTTTTGGAAGACATTACAATACTGAAAGATTGCTGAAAGAACTGGTGCAGAGTTTGCTGTGCGTCTCTTTTTGTGCATCTTTCTGTCAGCTTTAGTTTCAGAGATACCGAAGTATACAGATTTGGTGCCATTCTTAGTCGCTATGTTCCTGAGTGCCTTCAGCCTGACGTGTGCAGACGTGTGTGTTTTAGAGACCATATCAACAATGCGTTTATTGTTTCTATTTTGCTCTTCGTCTTCACTGTGAAGTAACTCAAGTGCTAGACACTCACGATCAATCAGGCTTCCTATTTCCTGAGTGACTGCATTCATTGTTGTGTCTTTTAGGACTGCATTGTAACAAGTCTGTAAACCGATTAAGGCCAGCTGTCGTGGGTCTAGGTGCATAAGGTCGTTAAGCCACGTTGGGCGGCGTCCTTTGCCTTGTCTAGCTTCCTCGATGTCTTTGGTAAGTCCGTCTGCAACTAAGTCTAATACTTGCTTTAGTTGACTATATTCTGGTGCTTGCTCGGTTACGTTATCTGCCTGTTGGTACTTCTCGTTAAACTTACGTCTGCCATCTTGTTTCATGGTCTCGTTGTAGGCTTCTGAGATAGGGTTTGCCTGTGTGTTGCTATCGTTGCTCATGTTTTGGCTCCCCCTTCTTTGTTGTGTAAAGTGGTTGGGGCGGTCTCTGGGTTGCACCAGCTAGACAGTGGATGTCCAAAGAAACCTTGTTGGCAGTTATTCGTTTTTACTTTCATTTTACTTTACTTCCCTTTTCTTATGTTTCCATTCCAAACAGTTCACCCTGCTTGACTTGTGGCTCTGTAATAGTTTTGCTTTTCGCTCCTCTCATGAGTTCTGCCATAGACCGAAGGGTCTCTGGTGCTGTCTTTATGTATTTTCTGGTCGTGTTTAGGTCTCGGTGTCCTAAAAACTTCCCGATGATGTCTGTGTTATAAGCCCCACTATTAGCCAGCGTGGTTGCACAGGTATGTCTAGTCGTGTGGAACGTATATCTCTTGTCTGAATTTAAGATTGCTCGTCTCATGTGCTTCCACCCCCGATAGAACAATTTGCTGTTCCAGTTCTTAGAGACAACAGTTCCTAATTTCCTGATAGCTCTTAGGGCTTCATCATTGATGGGCACTGTGCGGCTGTCTCCGTTCTTGGTGTCAGCCAAATAAACTGAGTAACCACCTGTTTCATCGACTATTAGAGTTTGCTCGTTTATGCTTCTGATCTCCCCTATTCGCATCCCAGTGTGAATGCAAATAATAAAGTAGAACTCTAAGTCTCTGAAGTCAGCACTATTCCGAAAGTAGGAAGACATTAGGTCTATCTGAGACTTTGTAAAGTATAAAGGTCGCTTGTTACCTTTGACCTTTCGGTACTTAAATTTGGGCACATGGCTAATGTGCTCCTCAGACACTGCATGAGAGAACGCCTTTACCAACATAGCCCCATAGTGGTTTATTGTATTATTAGACAACCCCTGCTCCGCAAGACTGTCAAAGAAGTGGTGGATGTGGCTAGGCTTAAAGTTGCTTATGTCCCTAGTCCCATAATCAGAGAAAGAGGCAAATCGCTCGGCTTTAGTGATGCTTCGGGCTCGGTGTGCTTCAGTGCCATCCCATATTAGCTTTGCATCCATTTGGACTAACTCAAGAAATGTCATTGGACTTTCTCCCTTGTTGCTGATGTAGGTTTATAAGTGCCCTGTGGTGTCCCCTTTGAAACTCACTGTCCGCTGGGTCTTGCTCGTAAAGCATTAGCGCACTTTCAATACAGTAGATGTCGCCTGACGCTACTGCTTCCCTTGCTGACTGCATTCCTAATGCATAATCAGCATTCATTTGTATTACTTCACCCATTGGACTTTCTCCCCTGTTGTTCACGTACTGCCATGTCTATAGCTCCAGCCTTAGCTTGCTCTAGTTCCTGTTGTGTTAGGTTGCTTGCCATTGCTTGTGCTAATGTTGCGGCGGCCTGTGCCCTGTCTATTGATCTGGCGGTTAGACTGCGGAACAAGGCGACTTGCATTGCTTCAACTACTGTTTCTGCTGTGTAATTAGTAATCATTGTAGTAAACCTCCTCGTATACTGACGTCTTACCGCCAGTGATTTGTGCATAAAGTTTTGCGTGATGTTCAGCTGTTTCCCTGTCCGTGTAGGTTCTCAGGTCAACGCTGTACTTCTCGTCCTCAAGTAAGATGCGGTAGCGTGTGATTTCTTCAGTCATGGTGCGCCTCCATAGTATACATCCCACACCCTTCAACCCATTCGTCCCAACCTTCTTTCCAATCATCGGCTGTGTATAACGTCCATTGACCAGAATGACCTAGGTTGATTGCATAGAGAACTTGCTCAAGAGACCATTCTTGTACTTTATTAGTGCTTAAACATTTAACTTTGTAAGTTTCCATCTTTTGTTCCTTCGCTAGTTCATGCTTGATTGCATGAGCAAACCCAACGCCTTGACGCTGGGCTAACTGATGCAATCAACTGGCTAGTTCTCGCTGTATCTTCAGACCCTTGAGAAGCATTGCTTCAGCGTCTGCTTTCTGACCCCTTCTCAATCGCTCGTAAGCCCAAGAGACCCAGCCAGCGGCGTCATGTGATAAGACTTCTGGTCGCTCGGCTGGGGTTGGCTCTGGCTTGCTCTCGACTGCCATTGCTCCCACTGAGTTTTGATTTAGGAATGCCAGCAAGTCAGCCTTCATGACTGGAACATCAACCTCAATGTATTTACCATCAAGTTTTCTAGCGTCTGCCTGAGTGCCAGCCCAGTCGCCGCGTTTGTTTGTGTAAAGTCTCATTTGATTTCTCCTGCAACTAGGCTCAAGATGTCCTGCTTGGCATCATCAATCCGTCGCTGGCATTTATCTATTACCATTTGATCTGGGGTGGCATAGTTACGCTGATGCACTATGGCTCTAGTCCAAACCTGTATGAGATTGATTTGATCAAGAATGTCTGTGTTAAGAGTGCTTTTCTTTGCTTTCACTGGTGCTGGCTTTGCATTTAGTAGCCCTTGCATAATTGGGTTGTTCATTCTTTTGTTCCTTCAGTTGTTGTAGTGGATAAGTCCACTGGATGACCCACGCCGTAGCATGGGTGCACCAGTAGGCTCAGTAGCTTCCGTATCCGTAGATGACTGCTAGAACTGTTAGGATGATGCCAGACAACAGGGCAAAAGATGCTAGGGCGTCTGGAGTTAACATGCGGTTTAGAAGGTGTCTCATGCTACTTCTCCCACATGTGCATCATAAAACTCTGTAACATAGTCAATTAATTCAGAGTTAAGATTGTGAAGTAGTTCTGTTCCCAAGTAATCAACGATAACTTTCTGAGCATATCCATATGAACACTGTGCATCGTGTGCAATGTACTTAGTAAACTGTTCGATAACGAATGAGCGTAGTTTCTTGCGGCTGTCTAAACACTCACCTATTCGCTTTAGGTTCTGTCTGTAGTGGTCTTCACCTAAGTATGACCCATCGAGCCAGCAAGAGAACATTCTGATTGTATGGTTGTCCCCAGCCATTACAAGTACATGGCTATCTACAGCTTCTTTTATTCCCTGTAGGTCTCTGATGATGTTGCTTTTGATTTCATTTGTCATTCTGTAGTTCCTTCTTTGGTTAAGAAGGTACTTGCTGTCTGACTAATCCCTCGGCCTATTGTTGGCTCTGGTGTTGCGATCTGATCCGCTCTGGTGGAGGGAGTTACAGTCCCCTGCCACACCTTGCGGCCTGTCGCCCTATCT
>Ga0213863_10001815_pt1 | contig 15372 bp, 9 predicted proteins | sample PICome_8_FD_160128 | JGI IMG/M metagenome (GOLD analysis project Ga0213863, IMG submission 160128) | Coastal seawater microbial communities near Pivers Island, North Carolina, United States - PICO497 | ecosystem: Environmental > Aquatic > Marine > Coastal | place: USA: North Carolina | collected... | reverse complement strand
CCAAACTCCATCTTTAGGCGCCGCTCAACAGGAACGATCTCTTTGGTCTCAAACCAGAAGGGCCATTTAAAGTTTAAACCAGGTTTTGCTATTCGTTGGGTGTCCCCGAAGCGCAAGACCACTGCTACTGAATCGGTTGGGACTGTGAAGTAGCTGGTAAAGGCTCCTGCAACCACGATAATTCCGGGAATGATTAGCCCAAGTCGGGGACTTAACTTTTTCAAGGCCTCCCGGGCGGCGTCGGCATCAATTTTTATCTCTGACATGTGCTCCTACCCTCATGGTTGAATTGCGGGCAGGCAATGAGAATTTTGGTTTGTTTCTAACTCCCTGTCACTTTTTGTCCTTTGGTCTCTGCTGATGGGTGAGCTCTACGATCATCGGGAGGTGGTCTGATAAGATCCAGGTGGTATCGTCAGCAATGATCTCTGCGCGGGTGACTCGCTTGGCGAGAGAAGGGCTGGCAAATACATAGTCGAGGCGTCGCGCTTCCCCGTGGTCGCCCGGTTTTTTAATTTTTGTCGGGAAGCTTCCGGTGAAGCGGTAGCTAGCTTCGCGCTTCGAGTGTTCCAAATCGATCAGCCCAGCAGCGGTAAATTTCCTAATCACGGAGTAGTCCAACTTGCCATCTCGCAGATTTTTTTCTTTATATTTTGTATCACGGGCCGCGAAAAAGGGCTCGAGCCTAGTCTTCACATAGTGTCTTTCATCGGTCGTAGAGAAGGTGTTAAAATCACCGACCAAGGCAACCAATGCGCCCTTTGGAAGCTCGGCCATATCTGCCAAAATAAGGTCTGCTTCTCGCCCACGAATCTCCCAATTACTCGGGTGGAGGTGGATCACGTAGTAGTAGGTTCCCTTGATGCGTGCGCGTAGTAAGCCGTGATGGAAGCCCTCGCGGAAACGGCGGATCTCTTCGATCGGGAAGCGCGAGGTGATAGCGGTGGGAAACCCACTTTCTTTGAGGATTGCTGAATGACTGTGTCCCCAAGCTGCTGCGTCGGCTTTCAATTTATCTGCGGTGTATCCGTTCAGTTCCTGTAGCGAGACGATATCTGGGTTTTGAGTCTTCATCCACTTCAGGAAGCTCGTCTTACGTTCTGGAACCTTAGTAAATCCATACCACACATTATAGGAAAGGACACGCAAGCGATTGCTAGCGCAGGTTGAACTGATGGGGATAAGTGCGAGAAATAAGAGGAGGAAAACCTTGGGCATAGTGCAGGGGAATACGACGAGTAGGACGGAAGATCTATCGAGAGGAATTGTTGACTGGTAACGATAAGAGGCGCTCTTTCTTTTGTGGGAGCCGCATGTCTTCGCTAATTGACCTTATCAGATTTTGTCTTTTTCACCGGTTTGCCATTACGGCCGACCGCCTCGGGATAACGGTCCAGAATCGCCCGTAAGCGTTTGACTTCAGCCGGTTTTTCCATGGCTAAATTCTTTGTCTCGAGAGGATCTTCTCGGTAGTCGTAAAGTTCGATTTCTGCTGACTTACGTGGGGCACCGGGTTGTTTCCATTCTACGAGACGGAATCTTTCGGTGCGGATGGCGCGGCCCATTTTTCTTTTGGGATAAGCATGAAATGCATGGTCGCGAACTCGCTCAGCAGGATTTTTCAGCACAGGCACGAGGCTCACGCCATCGATTGGCTGTGGCCCTGCCGGTGCGGGAAGACCGGCCAACTCGGCCAGAGTCGGGAAAATGTCTACGCTCTCCGCCAATTGGCGGGTCGAGGAATTTGCTTGGGTCACACCAGGGGCGGAGATCAGGATCGGAATACGATTAGCCTGCTCGTAGTTGGTATGCTTTGTCCAGATTCCGAGATCACCGAGATGAAACCCGTGGTCGCCCCAGAGGATCACGATGGTGTCATCAGCTAAATTGAGATGCTCAAGTGCATCGGTTACCCTTCCAATCTGGGCGTCGACGTAGCTGGTGCTGGCGTAGTAACCATGGATGAGTTTGCGGGCCAGTTCCTTGGTGATCTGCGCGGGATCGTTTTTGTCGGGAACCGGGAAGTAGTTCCGGATTTCTCCGCCGCGCTTTTGAGCCACCTTGGGCGAGCCTTCCGGGAGATCAGAGTTCTCTGCCAGTTTGAACTTTTGAGGATCATACAGGTCCCAATATTTTTTGGGTGCTGAGAACGGTAAATGAGGCCGCGCAAAACCCGCAACGATAAAGAACGGCTCCTCCCTTTGCTTCGCTGCCTGAAGACGCTTGACGGTCTCCGCCGCGACGCGACCGTCGGCGTAGGCGTCGTCTTCAACATCGGGGGATTCAAAAGCGGCACCCCGGGGAAGCTTATTCATTCCTCCCGGGGGAGATGGTTGGTTTTGAAACATGGCCTCCTCGCGAGTTAGTCCGTTTTCCGGCTTTGATGCGGGATCGACGTATTCGATCACCTTTTCCTTGAAGTGGGGGACTGAGAACGATTCCGGATCACCCTTGTTCCCATGGCCGATGTGATAGACTTTCCCAAGAGACTCTGTCCGATAGCCATGCTTCGCAAAATGCTGTGGGATGGTAACGGCGGTCGGCCAAGTTTTTCTCAAATGGCTCCCTAGACCGTAGAGACCGGTCGAAGTGGAATGAGAGCCAAGCATCAATGCGAATCGTGATGGTGCGCAAACAGCCTGATTGCAATACGCGAGATCAAAGCGCATCCCGCTGGCAGCGAGCTCGTCCATGTTTGGTGTTTTTGCTAAGGTATCGCCATGACACCCCATGATGGGTTTCAGGTCGTCGACCAAGATGAGTAGCACATTCGGTTTCTCCCTGGCTTGAAGTATCGAGCCAAACAGGCTCATAAAAAGAATCCAACCGTGAACCAAACGCCATTCCACAGGGAAAGGGGTAATTTGGTGAGAGCTGCCTAGTTTCGGTTCATGGTTGGTTTTGCTCATCATATCTAATGCTTCTCACTGGATTGTGTCATTACGATGAAGGAAGGGCGAAATTTAGACAAGCCTCCCGCTTCTAAGTATCAAAGGTCCGAAGGAGTCTTAAAGGATTTAGGCTGTTTTTTAATGCCGTTAATTTTCTCGATCTTACAATTTCTGGAAGAATAAAAGAGATCATCAATCGCCTTGATTGACTTGGGAATGGCCATGCGTATAAAGCTCCGATGAGTTTGCGAAAGAGAATTACGATCGGCCTACTTTTTCTGGGCTCTATTTTGGGCGTGGCCAAGGCAGCGCAGAAGCCCAACATCCTCTGGATTACCAGCGAGGATAATGGGGTTTCTTGGATCAGCTGTTACGGCGGGAAAAACACTAAGACTCCGGCGATTGATCAATTGGCCAAGGAGGGGTTTCGCTACCTTTATTGCTTTGATAACGCCGCGGTTTGCGCCCCGACACGTTCTTGTTGGATTACGGGAATGTATGGAATCTCAAATGGGACTCAGCCGATGCGGAGCCGGAATGAGATTCCGCATGACAAAATCCCATACTACCCCGATCTTTTGAAAAAGGCTGGGTATCACACCTCGAATCCTGGGAAGACCGACTACAATATTGGGGGCCGAGATGACTACGCAGCTTGGGACTTGGGGAAACAGGGAGGCAGGAAAAAGCGCGTCGCTTATGGTTGGCAGGCCCGAAAAAAGGGGCAGCCGTTTTTCTGTGTCTACAATACCACTACGAGTCACGAGAGTAAGGCGCACGGCGCTGCGAATCAGTTGAAGAATGACCCAGAGAAAATGTCCCTATTTTCTTATCATCCTGATCTTCCCGTAATTCGGAAGAACTACGCAAAATATGCCGATGCGGTGGAGCGAATGGATGGCGACGTTGCTAAGTGCATCGCGGCCTTAAAAAAGGATGGGCTCTATGAGGACACGATCATCATTTATAATTCTGACCACGGTGGGGTTATGGCGCGAAGTAAACGTTTTCTCTATTCCAGCGGAGTTCATTGTCCGCTGATCGTGCGCATCCCTGAGAAATACAAAGATCTCTATCCCGCCGATAAACCCGGGTCGACGGTGGAGCGCCTTGTGAGCTTCGTAGACATGCCTAAGACCTGGTTGAGCCTCGCTGGTGCGGAAATCCCCTCAAGCTTTCAGGGCCGAGTCTTTTTTGGGAAAGGGGCGGAGGCTGAGCCGAAGCATCACTTGGGATTCCGCGAGCGCGCCGACGAGCGTCTTGATCACGTGCGCTTGATGCGTGACAAGCGATTTGCATATCACAAAAATTACATGCCCTATGCGCCTGCTGGCCAGCACCTCGCATATCTTTGGAAAGCTCCTGCGACGCCTGCCTGGGAAAAGCATCATCGCGAGGGCAAGACTGATGAGGTGACCGGGCGATTTTTCCGTCCCCGCGTATCCGAGGAGCTTTACGACAACGAGAGCGATTTCGATAATGTTAAAAACTTAATCAATGAACCAAAGCATCAGGCCAAAATCGCCGAACTGAAAGCGGCACTGCGTAAAAAACAGCTCGAGCTTTTTGATTCCGGACTTCTTCCCGAAGCAATGCGGATGCGTCGCGCTGCAGCAAATGGCATCACGATCTATGAGATGGTGCGTAATAAGACACTCTATCCTTTAGAGGCGTATCTCGACGCCTCCGATAAGGCCTTGGCTCGTGATGCGAAGAATCTCGAGGATTTTGTGAAGGCAATGAGCCATCAGGACGAAGGAATACGGTGGTGGGCGATTGTGGGTCTTCATTTGCTCGAGAAAGATGCGGCATCAGCAAATTCAACCCTTAAACGTGCTCTCAAGGACGACTGTCACGAAGTGCGTATGATGGCGGCTTGGAGCCTGGTTAAGCTGGGTGACTCCGATGAAGCCCTAGCTTGCTTGAAGGACCTTCTTTTTAATGCCACTAAAAACGAGATGATGCTCCACAACATCCTCGATTGGATGGGGGAGCCGGTCTTGCCGCTGGTGAAAGAGCATCTCGCCAAGGGTGGAAGCAAGAAGGGGAAATACGGGATTAGTATCCTAGGAAGAGTGGGGGAATTGCAGGGTTGGTAATAATGCCTTTATTAAAAGGCTTCCAATAAGAAGAGAAAAAGCCGGATCGCGTTTTACGATCCGGCTTTTGAAAGAATCATTTTGCCAGGTTCTAATTGAAGCCAGCGTCTGAAGACGAGGCTACTCCTCAGCAACGCGGACCCGATAGAAGAATTTGGCGTTGCCTGCTGCCGCTCCGGGATCAGTGAATGATTGAATCTCGGATTGAGCGACCAGAGAATCATTGATTTCTAGCCATCCCCCAGGTTCTCCAGAAGAGCGCAGAGTGGTGCTACGGTCAACGGCATAGATGAGTCCGACCTTCGCTTGGAAGCTGAAGGTTACGTTGTCGTTGTCTGGATCGACCGATAGTTCCGTAATGATAAGGTCCTGGTTCGCTCCGGGGATTACGTCCACCTTAGCATAATCAAGACTTGCCCAACGAGAGCTCCCGGTGGGAGTGCTTCGAACCTCCACATAGTGATCAAAACCGGGTCCAAGTTCTGCGGTGCCTCCTAAATCATCAACGGTGAATTCCCAGCTCTGAGCGGCGCTAAAATCTGCTTCGGAGTGGGGTTGCATTTCCCCAATCTGTTTGCCATCAACAAAGAAGGTGAGATCGTAACTCGACTCAGATGCTGGATCTGACTCGCTTAAATTATAAAAATCGACCGTAAAGGTGAAGGCGTCGTTTGGGCCAATTGATTTTGGAACATTAAAGTGCCAACGCATATTGGGGTCACCATTAGTCAAGGCTCTATCGTAGTAGCTTTCATTGGTTTCCACTTCGCCGACAGGAGTGTAATCCCCTCCATCAACAACGGTGTTGTAACTGCCTGCAAAGTAGAAATCATCATCGATATCACGTGTAGAACCATTTCCGCCAGTATTGGCAGGATTTCCTGGCAAGAAATCCTCCCCAGATTCTTGGACCCCCGAGGCGAAGAAATTGGTGCCATTAAAGAAAGCAAGATCGTTGAGAGAGGCATTACCATCGCCGTCCTGTGAATCATCATCAGTTCCGATGAACCATAGAGTATTTTCATCGTTGAAAGGCTCAAAAATTCGGGCACCGAGGCGAACGATCGTAGAATCTCCATCGGAAGTGTCGTTCGAAGTCACCGCTAAGATGGCCGAAACGCTTTCTGCGATCTCTCCGGGCGTTACGGTTATTTCGATTTGCGATTCAGTTCCAGGCGCCAGAGTAAGAGGCAGATTTGGGGCAATGATGGTGAAGGCGTCGGGACGCTCTCCTTCAAGGGTTAGCTCAGTGATGACTAGATTCTGTGCTACGCCAGAATTTGTGAAAACGATGGTTTCGGCGGCGGTTTCTCCCCCTAATGGAATATCACCAAAGTTGACCGCTGTTGCTACAGAAATGTTCGGGTCATCTTCAACTATGGGTTCGGATGATACTTCCAACTGGACATAGTCAAGACTGCTCCAGCGGGCGCTGCCGGTGGGAGTGCTCCTAACTTCGACGTAGTGATCGAATCCTGAACCAACCTTCTCGATACCACCTAAGTCATCCAAGCTAAAGTCCCAGCTTTGAGCTGAGGAGAGATCGATATCCATATGGGGTTGCATTTCCCCAATCTGTTTTCCATCGACCCAGAAAGTAAGATCGTAACTCGAGATATCTCCGGCGTTTGTTTCGTTTAAATTATAAAAATCTATCGTAAAGGTGAAATTGTCTTCTGGCGTCACGGTTTCCGGAACATTGAAATGCCAACGCATATTAGGATCTCCAGCGGTTAGGGCGCGATCGAAGAAGGATTCATTTTCCGAGACGGCCCCGACTGGCTCGTAGCCGCCATCACCGGCTGCCGTTGTATAAACTCCAGCGAAGTAATAATCATCATCAACATCACGGGCATCATCATCCCCTAATCCGCCTGCATTGGCCGGGTTGCCGGGGAGATCTTGCTCACCGCTTTCACGAACTCCTGAGACGTTGAACTCTACCCCATTCAGCGTGGCAGGATCGCCGAGAGTGGCATCACCGTTGCCGTCTTGTGAGTCATCATCAATTCCAAGGTTCCAAATAACCGCCGCAGAGGCAGAATATGAAATTAGACTTATGCCAAAAATTAGACTTATTTGCTTTAGAGACATTCTCTAAAAATGCCAATTTTCGTTTTAGTGACAAGTAAAATATGAGTTTGGGTCATGGCTTCGATGAGCATTTTGGAAGGACTTTTTTAGTAACGAGCTTGTTTTGAAGACTTTGGTATCGCTGGTTTGGTTTATCGAGGGGTAAAAAAATCGAGGAGGCTCTCACGAACCTCCTCGATGGGAAAACTGCATTGGTGTTGACGATGATTGCGGCGTCAACCGCTGTAATCGTCTTAGGATCGGCGTCTTAGGAAAAGAAAACCAACGGTTCCAAGAAGAAGCAGGCTTGAAGATGGCTCAGGAATGGCATTCTCGTTAGCCTCAAGTTGGACGTAGTCAAGGCTGGCCCAGCGGGAACTGCCGACTGGGCTAGTCCTAATTTCTAGGTAGTGATCGAATCCAGGGCCTTGCTCTGCGGCTCCGCCCAGGTCACTGAGCGCGAAATCCCAGCTCTGAGTGGCACTGAGGTCAGCGTCGGAGTGGGGTTGCATGTTACCCACCTGATTACCATCAACCCAAAATGTCATGTCATAACCTGAAGTGTCCCCGGGAGTTGCTTCGTTAAGATTATAAAAATCGACCGTGAAGGTAAGTGTGTCATTTGCCCCCACTGTTTCAGGGACATTAAAGTGCCAGCGCATATTAGGATCTCCATTGGTCAGCGCGCGATCATAGTATGATTCGCTAACTGCAACGTTCCCGACTGGGGTATAATCTCCAGCAGCAGTGGTGTAAACACCGGCAAAGTAGTAATCATCATCGATATCACGGGTCCCACCAGATCCACCAGTGTTGGCTGGGTTGCCTGGAAGAGGGTCTTGTCCACTTTCCTGAACGCCTGAAACGTTGAATTCTACCCCGTTGAGAGTGGCGAGGTCGCCGAGAGTGGCATCGCCGTTGCCGTCTTGAGTTTGGTCATCGGATCCAATGCTCCACAGGACCGCGCCATGGGCTGGGATCGCCAGGAGGCATAATAATGCTGAAGTTTTTGCATTCATGAGGCGGGGGTATTACCTAATTTAGTATCCGGACTCAACTGAAAACTACACATTTTTCGGTTTTATAAAAATTGAGCGTTGTGGGGAAAATCTAAAGTTGCTTCCCTTGGGTCGATGAGGCCGATTGTTTCAATCATTTTCTCCATGATCGTCGTGGTTGGGCTGATCTTGTTCTTTTTAAGAAAAAGCGACCTTAAGGATGTTCCGGGAGATCAAATTTCCGAGCGAATTCCAGCGCTTGTGGCCAGCGAAGAGCTAATTTTGGAACTCACAAAGGGGCTGAAAGAAATCACCCAGGACTTGAAAAATTTCAGCGAACCAACTTCAGCTTCAGTTTCCTTGAAAAAATTAGCGATTGAGTGGTCCAGCGACGTAGATTTTTTTGATAGTGCCTCACTAAAGATCGTGAAGGGGGAGTTTTTGTCTGAAAATCATGAAAACTATGTGGCTGAGGTTGCATTTCATGCGGTAGTCCGGACTAAGAGCAAAAAATGGAAAGAGCACTATTCTTCTTATCGGGTCCAATGGTCTAGGAAAGAGGGGAAATATGAAATGGCTGATTGGGCCCTGATTCGCGACGTTGATAAGCCAGAAATATCGCACAAATATTTTCGTGACCGCTTAGTCGAAGCATTGCCCGATCTCTCGACACGTCGTCGTGTCACTCAATCTGAACATCGCCGGGCGCTGAGTTACCATTACAGTACTAATAAAAAAATGGTGCCCACGCAGGACTTTGAACCCATTGCAATGGTGTTTAAGCCAGCGGTTTCGGTGGTCGATCTTGATAATGACGGGTGGGACGATATTTATATCATGGTTCGTCTGGGTAAAAATTTGTTCCTCCACAATCAAGGTGATGGAACTTTTGTGGAAAAGGCTTCTGCGCTTGAGCTTTCTTTCCCTGGTAATTCTACCTGCGGAATCTTTGCGGATTTTGACAACGATGGAGATTCAGATCTGATGCTCGGGAAGAGTATCGAGCGAATGACTTATCTCGAGAATGTCGAAGGTTTGTTTAGAATCGTCGAACAGAAAAAGACGGAGTTTCCTTTTTTAGCGACTTCTCTGGCTGCTGCAGATTATGACGGAGACGGTCTACTTGATCTTTATGTTACGACCTATCGGAGGGGGAATTTGACCGGGAGTATCCCTGGGTTTGTCGGGGAGGAAGGAACAGATTGGTGTGCAAAATATCTAAGCGCTAAGGAGGCAAGAATCTTCCGGGAAAAGTATCAAGAATCTCGTAAAGAAACTCACGGGGGTTACCTAAATCAAACCGGTCCTCCTAATTGGCTTCTTAGAAATATGGGGAACGGCCAGTTCGAAAGGGTGCATTCGGACTCCGCTATTAGTAGCTGGAAAAATTCCCTTCAAGGAACGTGGGGGGATTTTGATGAAGACGGAGACCCTGATCTCGTGGTGGCAAACGACTGGGCTGTAGATCATCTTTTTCGCAATGATGGCAAAGAAGGCTTCGTCGATATCGCTTCAGAAACTGGCTTGGACCTAATGGGTTTTGGAATGGGTGCGTGCTGGGGGGACTACGATGGCGACGGGAAAGACGATCTCTTTGTTACCAATATGTTTAGCAAAGCTGGACAGCGAGTTTTAGGCGATTTCGCAGAAGTTGACCCCCGCTTTGTTGAGGCGGCATCGGGTAATTTTCTTTACCGGCAGAATGAGGGGAAGTTTCAACAACTTGCAGGATATGGAGGATCAACGATCCCTGTTGCTAGGTCTGGTTGGTCCTGGGGTGGCCAATTTGTTGATATCGATAATGATCGAGATCTCGATATTCACGTCTTGAGTGGTTATTTTACCGCTCCGCGTTCTTTTGAATCGGATATCGATTTGTGAAGTAATCTTTGGCGCACGGTCGTGCGGCAAGATGAAAATATTGGAGGGGAAATTAGTAAATCGGAAGCTTGGGATCGCGACCCTCAAACCGGGATCGTCGATAACTTAGTGGATGCCCGTGTCGAGGCTGGTGATGAAATGATTGACGGTAAGCTTCGGGTGCACTCTCTGAGTGGGCACGAGCGAAATAAGCTTTATCTAAATGATGGAACTGGTTCGAACTTTTCAGATCAGTCAGGACTCTCTGGCTTGGACGATGAGTCTGATGGCCGGGCATTTGCCATTTTTGATTATGACCGGGACGGCTGGAGTGACATCGTGTCAGTCAATGCCATGAACCCGTTGACACGGCTATTCCGAAATGAAATGGGTGATGAAGATCGGAGCGGTAACTTTATAGCCCTTTCTTTTAGGGGAGGTAATCGAACTGCGACCTCATCCGATTGGAGCAATCGTGATGGATACGGCGCCCGCATTGAACTTAGAAAAGGAACTGAGATGATCGAGAGAGAGCACCGCTGTGGTCAAGGGTATGGTTCACAAAATAGCGCTGTCATGATCATAGGATTGGGCGATTGGGAAGAGGTTGATGAGGTGATTGTAAGGTGGCCGTCTGGAAGGAAATCCATCGTCAGTCGGGTCAAGCAAGGAGAGTGGCTGACTGTCGACGAGCGGGGGGGTGAGGACCGTAAACCCTACCGCCGGGACGTGAAATCAAAACAGAAGTCTCTCCCGGGCAAGGCAGTCTTCCCGCTCGGGCCTCAATCCAAAGCTCGTTTGACGGTTTGGAAGGGAATGGCCACTTGGTGTCCCGCTTGCGCCCGCTACCGGCCATATTTCGAGCATCTCAAAGCGATGACTCAGGGGCTTGATGTGGAATTTCGTGGCTTTCCTCTCGATGAAACTGAGGGCCGTGAAGCATTAGTTGCTTATCAAAATAATCATAATCTCCCGTATGATTTACAAACGGATCTTTCGATGTTGGATCGGAAAAAAGCAGAGGTGTTTCTTGAGCGTTGGATCGGAGCGGCTGAGCTACCGTATCCCACTTCGGTTGTGACGAACCAACGAGGAGAGATTCTATGGGCAGGAGCAGGAGCGCCTACCGTGTCAGAGCTTCGTCGTTTTCTCGCCGCCGAGTGATGGGCCTCCCAGAAAGGACTAAGCTCCCTAGAGCTGGGTTGGATAGATTTTGCATAGAGAAAACTTGGATTACTTACCGAAGGGCCTCAACGCTGGGTCTCCAATCACCACATAGAGCAATGAATTCTGTGCGGGTTTCTTTGTTTTCTCTCGTATTACAAAGTCCCCCGACTTGACTTCTTTTAAATTGATCAATCCGTTGATTAAGCGCTGGTAAGCTTCGCCTACCGTCTTTCCCTTGAGCCAATTTTCTAGCACGGGATAAAGGTGAGGGAAACCTGAGCTAAGCCTTTGGTGTCCGAATGCAACTATGGCGCCTTGGTCGATGGCACGGAGTAAAAAAGCATCTCGTTTTTTTACGGTGTAGCCGCCGGGGGCATCACGTATTTCTGGAAGATCCGACTTTTTAGGTGAGGCAGAAAAACAGGATCCAGTCAGTAATACCTTCCCCTGCAAGTTCGAAGGTATCCCTCGGATATCGACACTGCAGGACATCCCGGGAACTCCATGTCCATGCATGATGATCAAGTTTGATTGGTTGAACTTGCTAGTTAATTCCGGAGAGAACGATTCGATGAATTTACCGCCACCTGGTGCTTCTAAATTCCAAACTTGCTTGCCTTTAAGCCGGGGCGCCGTCGTTGCTTTCTTTCCGTAAATTGCAACGATAGGTGTCTCTAAATCACGCTTGCGAAAATGTTGTCGTAGCATCGCGGCTTTTTGGAGAGATCTTGTCTCGGTATCCCTCAAAACCTGACTGATCGCAATGGGCTTCAATTTTTTGAAAGTGATAGACTTATGCTGTAATGATTGCTCAATCAGTTTCGAGAATGCTTTCGCATTGGAAGCTATTAGAAATCCGGGGAACACATCGATTTCCGGATCGCTATCCAAGGTCGAAAAAAGTTCCCACATCCCCATCAACATATTTTCCCGGAACGAGTCGAGACGTGGTGCGATCGCGGCATACTTCGGGCCAATTGCACGAAGCTGCTTCTGTAACTTATTAAATCTCTCTTCTTGTTCGTGTAACAAAGCCAAGTCTGGCACACGCACAATCTGTCCTTTATGGTGTGCGGCAAGCTTTTGCAACGATTCCAGATAGGCTTCATCAACGTGATCGGTTAGGACGACATACTCCGTTCCGCCAACGGCATGTTTTTCTGTCCCAAGCAAGAAGGCTGAATTACGGGCCTCTTCACGTGACAGTGGGACACCTTTTTTAAGTCGCTTCAGCTCGCTCATCCTAGGGATCACAAATTTTGACGCCCCTATTTTTTGTGTTTGAGCGCGTAGCAAAGTCCCATCAGCCGCAATTCCAAATCGTTTGCGAAAAGCAACAATTTCTTTGGGGGAAACTTTTTGGTCACCATTGATATCCCAACGAGGAAACTGCCTCGCATAGCGGCTGCCGGTAAGTTCGTTGGCTTCTAACATGCCATCTTTGTTACCATCGTAATTCTTATAAATCTCGGTAACTGGTGGCTGTTTTCCCTGAGCGTATCCTACGTAGGAGGTGGAGACGATCATCATTGAAGTACAAAAAATGAAAAAATGCATGCGGAGATTTTGGTGAATTACCGAGTGGTTTTACAGTTTTTCCTAGGAATTTGCTTTTGGCGAGAGGACTTTAAATCGGCCGCTTCATAGCATCGTAAGCGGGGAGAATTTTGCAGATATTCCGACACGAAAACCTAGCTCCAAAAAGTGTATTGAGACCAGCGAAGCTGGGATAGAACCGCAAAGGTAATTGGGTGGAAATCTTTCTTAAGCCAAAATATCTTTGATGATGTGGCCGTGGACGTCGGTGAGGCGCATGTCTCTTGAAGAAAAGCGAAAGGTGCTCTTGGTGTGGTCGATGCCAAGGAGGTGGAGCATGGTGGCGTGGAGGTCGTGGATCTCCACTTTGTTTTCGATGGCTTTGTATCCCCATTCGTCGGTCGCACCATAGGACACCCCTGGTTTGACGCCGCCGCCGGCCAGCCAAGTGGTGAAGCCGAAGGGGTTGTGGTCGCGGCCGTTACCTCCTTGAGCAAAGGGCGTCCGGCCGAATTCGCCCGTCCAGATGACGAGGGTCTCCTCGAGAATGCCCAGTTTTTTCAAGTCGGTGATGAGAGCGGCGATCGGTTGATCGACGGTTTTACAGTTTTTGTTGTGGCCATCGACAAGGTTGCCGTGTTGGTCCCAGCGATCACCGTTGCCACCGGGGCAGGTGAGTTCGATGAAGCGAACCCCGCGTTCGACGAGGCGGCGAGCGAGAAGGCATTGTCGGCCGAAGGTTTTGGTCTGATTGAAGTCTGACTCTAGGCCATACATCTTTTTTACGGTGTCCGACTCGCCGGAGAGGTCCATGAGGTCTGGGACCGCGGCCTGCATGCGGAAGGCGGTTGCGTAATTTAGGATAGAGGATTCGATCTGATCTTCGCCTGCGAATCGTTCTTTAGAAGAGAGATCGAGCTGTCGCATCAGATCCAGTTTTCGCCTTTGGATTGCGGGGCTGGATTCGGCGGGTTTGATATTTGCGACGGGAGTGTTTCCGGGGTTGAAGACCGATCCCTGATAGGCGGCAGGAAGGTATCCGGAATTGAAATTATCGAGTCCTCCGGGAGGAATCAGGCCTCCATTCAGGACCACAAAACCGGGGAGGTTTTGGTTTTCGGTGCCGAGCCCATAACCAACCCAAGCGCCCATGCTAGGGCGACCTTGAAGGCCTGATCCGGTGTGGAGGAAGTAGTTCGCCGCGGTGTGTTCCGGGAACTTGGAAGTCATCGATTTGATAAAGGTGAGGTCATCGGCAACCTTTGCAATATTGGGAAAGAGATCGCTGACCCATGCCCCGGACTCGCCATGTTGTTTAAAAGCCCAGGGCGATTGCATGACCTTTCCAATGTTGTCGAACTGGGTAGGTTCAAGCTTCCCGATTGCTTGTCGGGGGTCTTGGCCATTGAACTTTTTGAGTAGGGGTTTGTAGTCGAAGGTATCGACGTGCGAGGGGCCACCATCCATGTAGAGGAAGATGACGTTTTTAGCTTTGGGCGCGTAGTGGGGTTTCTTGGGAGCGAGGGGATCGGTGGGATTATAGTCCGCTTTTTTGGCAGAACTATTCTCTGCGAGGAGAGCAGAGAGAGCAACAGCCCCAAATCCACAGGCGGACTGGTTGAGCATCTCACGGCGGGTGCGTGAGGAGGGTCGGAAGTTTTGACAGTGCATTACGAATTGAAGTGGCGAGTGATTAGGGAGGCTTTCAGTTCAAGAAAATGAATTCCTTGGTATTCCAGACGGAATGCGCAAAGTCCTCCCAGGCGGTTTTTTGGGATGGATGTGATTCAATCCAGGCAAGGGTTGTTTTCATTTGTTCGGGTGAAGGACGATGGGCGGAGGCCTGAAGGAACATTGTTTTAATTCGGGTCTTCGTGTCCTTGATCTTTGCGGTTGAATCAGCCCAGCGTTTCGACTCGCTCACGACAAAGGGATCATTCATCAAGGTTAGGGCTTGAGCGGGGACATTAGAAACGGTGCGTCTCGCGACTGAGGAAAAAGGGCTGGGCATGTCAAAGGCTAGCATCATGGGAGGAAGGAAGTTGCGGCGGATGCTCGTGTAGATGGAGCGCCGGCCGGCGCCATCGAGTGGGCCCGACTTGGGCCGGCCCCGGCCTTGCATAAAACTGTTAAGGTAAACAGGAACCGAATTACCATAAAGCTTGGGATCAAGTCGACCGGAGATGGCGAGCATCGAATCGCGGATCGCTTCGGCCTGTAGACGACGAACAGGAGCTTTGTGAAGTAGAATGTTTTCGGGGTCAGTATCAGCAAGATAGCTAAGGCTGAGATCTGTGTGAGGAGTGGCCGACTGGCGGTAGGTCTTTGAAAGGACGATTTGGCGGATAAGATTTTTCTGAGACCACTTTCCTTCGATAAGAGAAGCCGCGAGTGAATCGAGAAGCTTGGGATTGGATGGAGCGATGCCCATGGGGCCGAAGTCATCAACAGTGGGGACGATGCCACGACCGAAAAGGTGATGCCAAATACGGTTTGCGGCAACCCGAGCGGTGAGTGGATTTTTTTGCGAAACGACCTGTTCTGCGAGCTCAAGACGGCCGGAAGCATTTTCAGGAGGTGCGATAGCATCTCCACCAAGCGCGGTCAGGAAGCGGCGGGGAACTTCTTTTCCAAGATTTTTGTGCGAGCCTCGGATGTGGACGTAATCGTTTTCGGGTGTGCCATCGGTGACTGAAAGGATGGTGGCTGAAGGGTTTGGGATCGAGTCTGAGATTTTTTTAGCCGCCT
>Ga0213863_10001814_pt1 | contig 15375 bp, 12 predicted proteins | sample PICome_8_FD_160128 | JGI IMG/M metagenome (GOLD analysis project Ga0213863, IMG submission 160128) | Coastal seawater microbial communities near Pivers Island, North Carolina, United States - PICO497 | ecosystem: Environmental > Aquatic > Marine > Coastal | place: USA: North Carolina... | reverse complement strand
CTTTGTCGGTGAGGTTTGAGCGTGGCTGTCAAAAATGTAACACGGGAAATTTACATAATGGCAGTAACTATGTCAATATATGCATTAAGAGTAAACCTAGAATAGACTGACAAAATCAGTGAGGACAATGTGAGGGTGAATATGGCGCAACAGCAACCAATTCGTTTAGTCGGGGGTACAGGCTCCCCCTATACCCAAAAAATGTTGGCGCTCTTACGCTACCGGCGCCTGCCCTACGCAATTACCTGGGGACAGCCCGAGCAAGTGTGCGACGCCTTGGGCGTTGAGAAGCCCAGGCCAGGTCTTCTGCCTACTTTTTTGTTTGAGGAAGAGGGCGGACTTCGTGCCGTAACCGACTCTACGCCGATTATCCGCCGGCTAGAGGAAATGGTTTCCGGTCGCTCGGTACTGCCTGAAGAACCAGCACTCGCTTTTATTGATTACCTGATTGAGGACTTTGCTGACGAGTGGTGCACCAAGTACATGTTTCATTATCGCTGGTATCCCAAGTTAGATGCGGACAACGCAGGCACGCTTTTGCCCTATAGCTTTGACGTAAGTCTGCCCAAAGATGGCCATGACCAGCTCAAACAGTGGGTGGCAGAACGCCAGATTAGTCGTCTTTATGTGGTTGGCTCTAACGACACCACCGCACCGGTGATTGATGCCAGTTATCGACGATTTTTGGCTGCTATGGAAAATCATTTGGCTCATCAGAAGTTTATGCTGGGGAACCGCCCTGGCGCAGGAGACTTCGGTCTGTATGGTCAGCTCACCCAGTTGGTGGGTTTTGATCCTACGCCTAGAGCCATTGCCCATGAAGTGTCCCCGCGGACGGTAGCTTGGGTTGATCATATGGACGACCAGAGCGGGCATGAACCAGAGGCTCAGGACTGGATTAAGTTGTGCGATCAACCCGAAAGCTTGCGCGGGTTGATGCAGGAAATAGGGCGCGTCTATGCTCCGGTGCAGCTCGCCAACGCCCGCGCTGTGCACGCTGGTGACAAAACATGGGAGTCTGAAATTGATGGTGCTCGCTGGACGCAACAGACGTTCCCTTATCAGGCTAAGTGCCTCACGTGGACTAACGAATGCTACCGGGCCTTGAGCGATGTAGACCGTGCCGCTGTTGATAGGCTGCTGCAAGGAACCGGTGTGGAAACGATGCTTTCACTTGCGTAAATAAACGCTAATGTATTTGAGGTAAAAAATGACCAAAGCAGTGCCTATTAAAAATCGTGTAACGGCAATGACCGGCACGGACTACCCCATCATACAGGCCCCTATGGGCTGGATTGCCCGGGCCCAGTTGGCCTCAGCCGTGAGTAATGCTGGCGGCATGGGGGTTATTGAAACCGCCTCGGGTGAGTTCGACAATATTCGCAACGAGGTCGCAAAAATGCGCGATCTCACCGACAAGCCCTTTGGTATGAACGTCGCTTTGTCTTACGTTAAGGGCACCGACATTGTGGACTTTGTGATTAAGCAAAATATTAAATTTGTGACCACCTCATCGGGCAGCCCCAATATTTGTACAACGGCTTTTCAAGAGGCGGGCATCAAAGTGTTTCACGTGGTGCCAACCCTCGATATGGCGCTGAAAGCCATCGACTGTGGTGTGGATGGTCTCGTGGTTGAAGGAGGTGAGGGCGGCGGATTCAAAAATCCAAGCCCGGTGTCGACTATGGTGTTGTTGCCGCTTATTCGCTCGCGAACAGATCTTCCTATTATTGCCGCTGGGGGTATGTGTGACGGCTTGTCTATGGCCGGTGCCTTCGCCATGGGTGCTGAGGGTGTGCAGATGGGAACTCGAATGCTTAGCTGCGCTGACTCGCCGGTGCACGATAATTGGAAGCAGGCCGTGGTTGCGGCAAAAGAGACCGGTACGGTGTTTTTAAACCAGCAATCCCGTCCTGCTTTGCGAGCGTTGCGTACGGAACGCACTACAATGCTCGAACCTATGGGTGCATTTAATGTTATGGAGCACATGGCGAAGATACCCGATCTCTACTTCGGGGGCGATATGGAGGCGGCGATTCCACTGTCGGGTCAGGTGGCAGGGCGCATTGATGAAGTTAAAAGTGCTGCCGACATCGTGCAGGACACTATGGGAGAGTTTTACCAAGTGGTAAACCGACTGGCTGATAGCTATAAAAACTGAGGTTTGTGAGTATGGGATTTGAAGTCAACGAAAAAGTGTCGCTCATCAACGCGCAACTGCAAGCGTTTATGAAGGCTCATATATACCCTCGTGAGCATGACTGGAATACCTGGACACTGAATCAGGACAATCTTTGGCAAACGCCTCCTTGGTTTGACGAACTGCGGGCAAAGGCTAAGGACGAAGGTTTATGGAATCTGTTCCTGCCCCATGAATACCAGCCTTGGAGTCCTGGCCTTACTAATGTTGAGATAGCCCCGTTGTTTGAAACTATGAGCAAGGTGATTTGGGCTCAGGCAGTGTTCAACTGCAACGCCCCCGATCGGGGCAATATGGAAGTGCTGGCCAAATACGGCACGTTGGAACAGCAGGAGCAGTGGCTTAACCCTTTGCTGGCAGGTGAAATTCGCAGTGCCTACGCCATGACAGAGCCTCAGGTGGCGTCTTCTGATGCTACTAACATGGAGTTGGAAATTAAGCGCGATGGCGATGAATACGTATTGAATGGCCGCAAGTGGTGGACTACCAATGCGATAAATCCGCGCTGTAAAGTTATGTTGGTTATGGGTAAATCTAACCCGGAAAACGACCGTCACCGCCAGCACTCCACGATTTTAGTGCCCAGGGATACACCCGGGGTAAAGCTGGTTCGGGAATTGCGAGTATTCGACAATCTGCACTCTCCCGGCGGTGAGGCGGAGCTTCTGTTTGATAACGTTCGGGTGCCCTTGAGCAATATGATTAAAGGCGAAGGCTGCGGTTTTGAAATTGCCCAGGGCCGTCTTGGGCCTGGCCGATTTCAGTATGCGATGGGTTTGGTGGGGCTGGCTCAGCGCTGCCTTGAGTTGATGTGCGCCCGAGCAGACGAGCGGGTAGCTTTTGGCGAAAAGCTGATTAAAAAGACCAGCGTGCAACACGAAATTGCCCGCTGTCGTTGTGACATTGAGCAGGCTCGATTACTAACGTTACAGGCTGCCCACGTCATGGATACTCAGGGTATGGAAGCGGCGAGGCCCTATATTTCTATGGTTAAAATTGTGGCACCCAACATGGCGCAGCAGGTGGCTGATCGGGCCATGCAGGTGTACGGCGGTATGGGGGTTTGTCAGGACACCCTGATTCCCGAGGTATTTACTTTGGCGAGGTTCTCGCGAATTGCCGATGGCCCCGATGAGGTGCACATGTCTCAGCTGGGCAAAATGACCGCTCGGGAGCTAAACGGTTAGTCGTTTATATAGGCAAACTTGTTGTTTGATGCCTATCTTGCGAATAAGGGCAGGCTCCATGGCTATTGAACTCAAATTTGATAAACATCGATGAACAAAAAGCGCTCTAATATTTGAAGCCTCGTTTTAAAGGCGAGGAAAACTAACGAGCGTCTCTAAAGATAAAGCCGTATTAGACTGGTACTTCACAACAGCGCACGATGATCGATAGCCTGACCGGCCAACGCCAACGCCAACGCCAACGCCAACGCCAACGCCAACGCGCCATGTTGCGTGGATGGGCAGTGAGCAGATACTGTCAGGGAAAGGTGTCTTTAAGCGACCACTCAGTAATCATGTTGTCGTCGGTGATGACAGGTACGTCTTCTAGGCGCTCTAAAATCTCCTCGCGAGACTCCCAAGGGGGTTCGCCCTTCCAAGGTGACTCCGCTACGACGTCTTGGGCGATCTTAAATGCGGCATTTCTCGGTAGAACAAATCGCCCGTTTATCTTCCAGGCAATGAGATCCTGAATCCAGTGCGTCTTGTTTACGTTGATCGGGTAGTTGCTGCCAATCAGCATATTTTGAAAACGCATTAGATACGGAAAGACAACGGCGCCTGTCTTTTGAGCGGCGATTGACTTGGTACTGTTCCAATACACAATACCCCTTGGCTTGAGGTGACGTTTCGCCAGCTCTAGATAATCGCGGCTTAGCAGGTTGGTGGCATGGGAGCGCCAGTACGCGATCGTATTATTAATAATGACGTCGAATTTATCCTGATGTGCGTTGAGATAGCGACGCCCATCGCCGATGACAATTTCAACCTTAGGATGGTCAATTGAAGAAGCGACAATTGCGGAGTTTCGAGCGGCCTCGACGTAGGCAGGATTTATCTCAACAACAACAACTCGCTCTACCGTGGGGTGCTCTGCGAGGATTTGTAGCCAGCTTGCGCTTCCCAAGCCTATCATCAATATGTCACGAGGCGTCGGATGAATCGACGGAACGAGGTACGCTCGCAGCGATCTGTTGCCATCAAATTTGGGGTCGGGGTTGGTGTTGAAATATCCGTCATAAGACCCGCCACCGTAGACGGTTCCACTGGGACTAACAGTGACCACGCCGGCGGCTTTTTCTATGATGCTTTGAAATCTTTTTCCCTCCGAAAGGCCGTCGCCATACAGCAATTTTTCGTAAACGCGATCGAAGAGCGGTGGCGACTGCAGGATCATATGCAAACCTATAAGCATTACCATGGCGGTCGTTATCAAACGATCGCTGAAGTTCGTGCGGCTCGAGTAGATGAGAGCGCCACCCAACAGCAGCCCCCCCAGCGCTAAGACGACTGAGCATGTCTGGAGGGAAAGGTGGTCTAGGGCAATGAGCCCCGTGAGCAGGCTACCCGCTGTAGACCCCACGATATTCGCAGCATAGAGGTGTGAGAGGCTTTGCCCAGTGGCGCGATTTGGCGGGATAGCAAAATGTGCAATCAGTGGGAAGGTGGTTCCTAGTAATGCGGCAACGACAGCGAAGAGCGGTAAGGCCCATTCCTCGGCAATATTATATTGATGGACTCCTTCGGCGATAGCTGGAACAGTAAGAAAGCCAGTGAGATTGGCGCCGATAATGAAGACCCCGAGGATCATAACTTGCCTACGAAAACGCCCTTTGGTCTGATCTTCTACCGTAATTTCGACAGCCTCGTACGCCGGGCTCAGACCGCGGGAGCCTCCCGTGCTAAGGGTCGAGGCCTGAAACGCAGTGTCCTCCCGAGAGAGCCAATAGGAAAGGAAGGCACCCGCAGTTAGACCAAAGAGGTATGCCGCCATGAGGTCCGAGAAGGCCTGTGGGCTTCCCTCAGTCAGAAATCCATAGGTCCGGAACCAAAGGATTTCGTAGGAGAGCGCGATAAAGCCGCTTAGGGCTGATAGCGCAAGGGCTAGGCTGCGATTCATGCGCTGGCTATCCTAGCTTGGGTTTCTTGGACGTTGCTTGGCATGGAGACGCGCCGCCAAACTAGGAGAACGATAATCGCTAAGCTTAAGTTGACGACTGCGGCGACTACGCTGCTGCCCCGAAGGCCCAGAGCACTCAGGAGAAAGTGTCCCGCGCTCCACGCACCTAACGCTGCTCCCAGAGTGTTCACTAGATAAAGTTGTGAGACAGACTGGCCAACATTTTTTGAGCGCTGCGACGCATAACCGGTCAGGATAGGTAAGGTCGCTCCCATCATCAGGGTGGGTAGCAAGAGTAGTGAGAAGGACAAGCAGGCGACGAATAGGTCGCTCGTGCCTGCGGTGAAACGAGCGACCCATTCAAAGAGGCTTATGCTCAACAAACCAAATAGTCCAATCCCTAACTCAAAGGCGCCAAAGAGAAATATGGAGTGCGTTGGAAAGCGTCGAGAGAGAGCGCCACCAAGCAGACTACCCACGCCTAAGCCCAGCATAAAGGCAGTGACGACGTAAGTCGTAGCATGAATGTCCACGCCATAAACACGGAACAATACGCGCTGCCAAACGACTTGGTAGACGAGAGCAGACCAGCCAGAGGCAAGAAAAAATATTAGGATGATTGGCATGCTAACCTTTGTCGATTGGCCGAGAATGCTCGGGTAGAGCGGTCAGTTTATCACCAGCGAGAGGTTGTTATAAAAGCATAAGTAGCTCATTTTTTTACATGCACAGCTTTTTTTATGTGCTTTCAAGTTTTAACAAGGTGCTCGCACACTAGGGTCGTTAAGTGTTTTCCATTCTAGTTGCTCAATATCTTGACTCTCACGCTTGGATTAGGCATCAGCCGTAGGTTTTAACAATGCCAGCCATGTTCTACCGGGACCTAGTTATGTGATGGGTATAAGCCTTTTAAATCTAAGTACACCCCCTGAAGTGCTGGATATAAGACGCAGAGCGCTATAAAACCTTTAGTCCCCAACTTTATTGATTAGCTGCACCATAGGTAGTTGGGAAGTTATGACTTGGGCGAGGTTCTCGCGAATTGCCGATGGCCTCGATGAGGTGCACATGTCTCAGCTGTGCAAAATGACCGCTCGGGAGCTTAACGGTTAGTCGTTCAAAAATTGATCAAGGTACTCGATATCGTCTTGAGCAAATAAAGATACCGGCGCGACATCAATTTCTGTGGCGGTAGGAAACGTGTAGTACTGACCTCGGTCTTGCTGAGGTTTTGAGGTGAGTGGCATTCCGGCGTTGAGCTGCGTAATGGCCTCAATCACGTTCCGACTGCCCTCAGGGTATAAGTTCAAGACGTTCCAAAAATAGGACTTGTCAAATTGTGCGGGGGTTTGTGATCTTACTATGATAGGACCCCTATCGATGTCAGCATTTTCGATGGTGTGGAGGGTGGTTCCTATCGTTGCTTCGTGATGACACAGGGCTCTAAACGTAGACATCACCCCCTTGTAGTCGGGTAGAAGTCCTGAATGTAAGTTGAGCACAGCCAACTTGGGCACAGCAATGGCCGGTGCCTGAAGAATGGACATATGCCGTATGCTCACGACGACATCAGGCGCTGTGGCTGCGTATCGGGCAAAGTCGTCGGTATTGATTTCATTCAAGGCGATAGCGCCCATTTTTTTGAAGCTCAGTAAGCTTGACGTCGTCTCCAGCGCTTGGACCTCAAATTCTCCGAGTTGCCTAAGGGCCGGGCACAGATCTGAGATCGGTTTTTGGGTATAAAAAATTTGGATGTTGTGTTCCATGCAGGCAGGCACAATGCGGTTTAATGCCAGCAGCGCCGGTAGATCGTAGTTCACCAAAAAGACGAGGTTCATGGTTTCCCTTATGGTACTAAAGCCGATGATATCCGCAGCCTTGACAGGTTGACCAGCTTGACGAGTGTCGTCGCATTAGCCGCGCGCAGTATAGGTTTGCCTAGAACTGGACTACCGAAATTTTACCCGTTCTGAGCTGATGCGGTACACAGCACCCTTTAACCGCAGAACCACTTCCGCGCAGGGGCGCTTTGGACGCCATCACATCACTTGTAGTGCTTTCGGGGTTTATCTAAGTGTGCCCTCCTAGGAGTTTTCTCTGCGAAAAGAAATAATGCTTTTAAAGGTGCCTTGGTAAGGACGTTCCGCTAGCGCCGGTTGAGTGTGCAAAATTCTTTAATGTTTAGATGAGGCAGAAACCTGTCCACAGGGTTTTGGTTCCTGCTACGAGTGCTGGCTTCCACAAATCCACTGCAGCATTTGGTTGTTGGTCTAGGCGCCGACGTCATCGGTTGACCAGAAAGTGTCAAAAGTTAAATAAAAAATATGAAAAAATACGGTGAATTTCACCCCGCTAAGTTGGCCGCTGCGGCTTAAAATGTTGCTTCAGTTCACAGTTTCAGAGCTGTAGTCGGCATTGCCTAAACGCATTCCCCCGTTTTTTGGCAGTTAGATGTCACGAAAATACCCCACCAATAGGAGCTTTTAATGAGATTTGTTAAAAATCGCCCGATGTGGCGCGTTTCAGGGCTTGCCCTGGCGGTAGCCATGGCGCAAGGCGCCGTCGCACAAGACAATGGTTTGGAAGAGGTCATTATTACTGGCACGCGTCTGGCTGACCGCTCAGCCTCTGACTCACCGGTACCAGTTGACGTGATCAGTGGCACGGAAATGCGTTCTAACGGCTCCACCGATTTGCAGGACATGCTGCGCACGCAGGTTCCCTCTTTTGATATTAACGCACAGCCAATCAGCGATGCGGCGACCATCACTCGACCACCCAATCTTCGTGGTTTATCGCCTGATAACGTATTAGTGCTGGTAAACGGCAAGCGCCGTCATCGTGGTTCAATCATTTCTTTCTTGGGTGGCGGTATTTCTGACGGCGCTCAGGGCGTAGATATCGCTTCAATTCCCTCGCTTGCGCTGAAGCAGGTTGAGGTTCTTCGTGATGGCGCCTCATCGCAGTATGGTTCTGACGCCATTGCAGGAGTTCTTAACTTTATTCTCAGAGACGATGCGGAGGGCTTTGAAGTCGTCGCGCGTTACGGCTCGACCTATGAGAATGATGGTGACAACTACATGGTCGCAGCCAATTTAGGCTTGCCTCTGGGTGATCGCGGTTTCGTCAATATTACCGGTGAAATGCGAGATGTTGAGGGCACTGTGAGATCAGTGGTCAGAAACGACGTTGCTTTTGCTGCGGCTAATGGGTATTCACCGGTGTCCGATTTTCAGGCGATTAATACCTATACCAGTGAGGCACCTCAGTACTGGGGCCAGCCCGATATCGACGATGACGTAAAGCTCTTCCTGAATGCTGCGTTTGAGGTGAATGACAATCTGGAAATTTATGCCTTCGGTAACTACGCCGAGCGTTCAGTCACTGGCGGCTTCTTTTACCGCAACGTAGTAGGGGGTCCAAGCGGCCAGCGTGGCGGTGTTTACAAGGGTCCGACAGTGGATCCGGTTACTGGGATGGCGAGCGATACGGGTGTGCCGTCAGTTCTTGTCGGTGACATGGACGGTGGTGACAGCTGTATCGATGGTATTCCATTGGGCGGCTCAGGGGGCGTGATTCCTGATGCTGGTTTGCTGGCCTCAGTCTCTGGCGATGCCAACTGCTTCTCCTTCATTGAATCTATCCCTGCGGGCTTTGTGCCGCGGTTTGGTGGTGATAACGAAGATATGGCTTTTGCAGTGGGTGCGAGAGGATCTTTTAATGTGGGCTCAGGCCTTACCTACGACCTGAGCGCTCAGCGTGGATCAAACCGAACCGATTTTTATATCCGAAACACCATCAACGCCTCGTTGGGTCCAGCCACGCCACGAGACTTTGTGCCCGGGGGGCAAGAGCAAACAGAAACCGTTTACAATCTTGATTTGTCGTATGGATTTGAGGTTGGATTGGCTTCTGAGCTCAACATAGCGGTTGGTGCTGAATATCGTGAGGAAGAGTTTGACTTGTTTGCCGGAGATCCAGCGTCTTATGCTTTGGGCCCACTGGCTTCACAAGGGTTCTCATCAAGTTCCAACGGCTTTGGTGGCTTCCCGAATAACACCTCGGCAGAGCAGGACAACACGGCGTTCTACGTGGATGTCGAGACTGACATTACCGATCGTTTAACGGTGCAGGCTGCGGTTCGTTACGAAGAATTCAGTAACTTTGACGACACGACCAACTACAAGCTTGCCGGTCTGTTTCATGTCACTGATGCCCTTCGCATTCGTGCGGCTTTCTCAACGGGCTTCCATGCTCCAACTGCAGGCCAAGCCAACATTACCAACGTGACAACTCAGAACGTCAACGGTACTTTGGTTGATCAAGGGACACTGCCCTTGTTTTCACCGGCAGGACAAATTGGTGCAGATTACATCGCAGCAACCAACGGCGGCGCAGGCCGACCTGAGTTGGGGCCAGAGGAGGCAGAAAACTTCTCGTTTGGCGTTGGCTTTGATATTGGTAACTCGACCTGGACGATTGATTACTACGACATTGATGTAGAAGATCGTATTGCTCTGGGCGCCAATGTTGATTTCCTTGCTGCACTGAACTACACCGGCGGTGGTACAGACTATGGCACGGTGGGAGAGGCTCTAACGGGTCTGGACCAAGCGGGCGTTATCAATCGGCAGGAGTTTTTAGGGCTTGACGATCTTGCGCAGTTCCGCTTTTTCTCAAACAGCTTTGACACACGCACGAAGGGCGTTGATCTCGTGGGTAACATGAACTTCGATTTAATGAGTGGAAGTTCAATGATTACTGTCGCGTTCAACTATAACGATACCGAGGTTACAGATCGGGGTAGCATTAACCCAATCAGCGAGGGTCGTGTGGAAGCCTTGGAAGACCTGTTGCCCAATGTGAAGGGCAATGTCTCTTGGTCACACACTCAGGGCAAGTGGCGCACGCTGCTGCGCGCCAATTACTATGGCGGATGGAAATCTACCAGCAATGGCTATGATGTCGATGCCGCTACCCTGGTAGATGCACAGGTATCTTACCAACTCACTGACAGCCTTGAACTGACGGCCGGTGTTGATAACTTGTTCGACGAGTATCCAGACAAGACACCTAATCCCGGTGGCCTTGGGCAGCTCTACCCTGAAGACAGCCCGTTTGGCTTCAACGGTGGTATGTGGTACTTGCAGGGCCGGTACGCCTTCTAAGGAAGCTTCTTGCCTAAAATAACCCCTTGGCCAGTTTTATAATCCAATGGTCAGGCGGTGAAATAAGAGCCCGAGTCGGAATCATATGCCGACTCGGGTTTTTTATGCCGGGAGTACTGTTGTGGCTGGTCAGTCAACATGGTTCGGCGGCAAGTGGCAGCATAAAACTACCGCTTGGTATGGCGGCAGGTGGCTGTCTGGTTTTGGTGCCAGCCGGGGCAAGGTGGTGTACCTCGCAACTTGTCACGAAGAAGCCACTGTGCAAAAGGATTTTTCACAACCTAGGCCTAACCTAAGTGTCAGGCCCCCTGCCTTCAAGCAACGGCCGCTTCGATTTAAAACGGGTGTTTTCCGCATAGCTATTTTTGCGATAGGCAAAAATAGGCTGTGTGCCGAGTGTTATTCGACTGATGGCCAGCGCTGTGCTCTTGGCGCAGGGTAAAAGCCGCCTGTTGATTGATAACGTCATTGGCGGGTTAATAGAGGTGGTGGTTTGTGCCCAAACACGGGTTTGTAAAGTGACGCGACAGCCTCTTTACAGCCCTAAGCTGCGCCGCGGTAGGGAGATGCTCAGAACCGGAACGTGACTCCCGCAATAACGTCTTTTCTAGATCCCCCAAAGCCGGCTTCTAGCATAAAACCCCACTTGGGTGAGATCTGCCAGTTCGCACCAGCGAGCGCGTTCCAGGGGTCTTGGTTTTTCTCAATCAATTGATAATTCAATGTGACTTCACGGTCGTTGGGGCCTAGCGCAGGCACATCAAAGGTGACACTTCCCGCGACTTCCACTTCCGCTTTAAGGTACGTTGCACCCAAAAAGACAGCGATATCCCCATAGCGCCCGAGATCGCCATTAACGCCAATACGGGGACTGATATTAATAGCGTCTACATCTGTGTCAATCAGATCGACATCGCTCACCGCGTAGACCATGGGAAGCACCACAAAAAATTGGTCCCAGCCCATTGCCAGAACGGTACCGATGGACCAGTTGGTGCCGTCATAATCGGGTTTCGCTACGGCAGAGTAGGTCTTGTTGCAAAAATCAGGGCTGCCGGTCTGACTGCCGCAAAGACCTGGGCTGATAGCTTCACCAAGCAGAGAGAGTGGTATTGTCGCCCTGCCATCTACCTTGCCAATGGTTGCGAATACGTTCATGAAGGGAAAGAGCCAGGCATCGAACTTGAGTTGCAGTGCCGTATTTTTAACAGAGGGGTGATCAAAATTCAGTTGTTCTATCGGTGTGTCGGCAACCCCACTAGTGCCAATCTTCAGGTCACTCAGCGTGAGGTCCTGTTCAAACGCCGCCGGTACGATACTGATGCCGAAGGGCAGCGGTAGCTCGAAGCCGAGATCGATCACCTCCTGCGCCATAAACGGGAGAGGGTGATCCCATATAATTTTTTTACCTTGGGTATCTATGTTGGCTTCACCCAGTTCCCTCCCTTCAAGGTGGGGTACCACTACATGCAGGTCAATAAGGTCGTCCTGAACGCTTTTTTGTAGCGCTTTGATATCGTCGCGACAGGTGGTTGTTAGTGAGGCCTCATTGCTCATCAGGCAGTTGTAAATTCTAGCCTGACCCTCGTCTATATTGGCGCAGAAAGTCTGGATATCCAGAGCGCAGCTCTCGGGTTGAACTTCCTGGGCAAAAACTTGATGACATATGACCGCAAGCAGCACACTGGTGATTGAAAATGTCGTGCAGGTTTTCATTAATCAATATCCTCAAACAATAGTTGAGATACTGCCAAGGTTACCTTGCAGTTAAAATTTTTACACCCCTAGGTCTGATGGGTAATGCGCAGATGTTTTCAACTGATGCTTTATCGGAAGTTCTCAGTTCCAAGTTCCAAGTTCCAAGGAACTACTTTCTCCAGGTGGGTGATCAGTGGGTATGGCATTGAGCCGTCAAGCCTTACAGCGGTCGGTAGGCTCAGGTGCTCAATTGCTCAAAGCCGGCTTCCACCGTAACACCTCACTTGCCAGAGCTGCCAGTTAGCGCTGGAGACCGCATTAACGACTTACTGAGCAGCTGCGGTCTCGGTGCTTTTATCCCTGGCGAGTAAGTAAGCGGCTTTAATAAACAGAGATCGGCCATGCCTTAGATCTGCGTCTTGACTAAAGTATCCGTTGAGCTTAGATCCTGCGATACAGGAATATAAAATCTCAGCTCGCTCAGTGCGTTCGTCATCATCCATCCTGCCGTTTTTAAATACCCCTGCGAGGAGTTCAATACAGCACCGATCCATTTCCTCTTTGTGCACTGCCAAAGTAGGGTCGGTTACGGACGCACCAATAGCCTCATACATGACGCCGGTGGTGAGATGGTTTACCGATTTATTTTCGGTATAGAAAAAATCAGATAGATAATTGATTTTGGATTCAAAGTCTTGTTCTTTTAGTGCCTCCATACCTTCAACGATGGCTTCGCACCGGTGTTTAAACACTTCACGCAAAATGTCTGTGGTAGATTTGAAATAATAGAATACGTGACTAGGAGCAATACCTGCTTCATGGGCTACCCCAGCCATTGAGGTATTAGAGAATCCCTGTTTCTCAAGTGCAGAAACAAATCCTTTGATAATACTCTCTCTGCGCTTGGCGCCTTTTGGCTTGTTCGGCTTATATATCTGCATTGCGCATTCCGTACTGGCCGTTGAACGGTCGCCTGTTACCTACCTAATAACAGTGAGTAATCAGGAGATCCCCGCTCACAATACCGTGTTGAGCATGTTATTCCAAAATTATTTTGTAGTGACTGTTCCGATACAAAGCGAGCCGCCCCTTTCGATTTCTTACGATCGTGATGCTTACAAAACAGCAGCTTTCGTTAAAAATATGGAAGACAACACAAACTGGTTGAGTCGAACGACTAGTACGTTCGTGAATCGCGTTCGTCAGTCTAAAGGTCGAACGTTCGGTTATGAATTGTTCGTAAACCTCTAGCGCTTGATTGGTATGTCGAAAAACCATTGAGTTAATCTCATGGTTTTTTGTTTGCTACATCCAGTAGCGCGGCAAGCTACGACACATAGTTAGTCCCTTGTCCTCGGAGGCTCTAGATGCCTGACTGTCTGAGGCATCAATCATGTCTAGCGAACGTTGTTGCTACGCTATTCTTTTCCTCTATTGACCATCGTGCAGTGTTATTTGGACTTTAGGGGTAGGGTGGTTAGCAGTGCATCATGGCAACTTGTGGTTAGATACGAACTGACAACTTGTAAATCTATCTGCAGACTTGTTAAAAAAACGCCTCACACTCAAGCCCCGCCGTAACGAACCTCAGCATGCCCCATGCAATTAAACTTGAAGGTAACCTTTTATCTTTGCCAAATGCAGCATCAGAATCTTAAGTCAGATCGCCGGTGACCTATCTGAACAACTCAAATCATCTTAGCATTCAAGCAACTTCCTGCATGCACCGCCCACTTCAGAGGTGCGGTTGATGGACCTAAACTTTAAGTGTCAGAGCGAATTATCGACGCCAAGAGGTTAATGAAACTGCCGTATTTAATCGTTTACACAGGACGATTAGGTATTCTCCCCGAGGCTTTACCTGTCAAAATATGAGTGCCATCATCATTTTTCTGCCAGACACTGCAATGTATCAAATTTTGTTCTGCGCCAGTTTCGAGCGCTTCAATTTCGCCTCCGCAATACAAATTGTCGCCCGGGAACACATTAGCCGCGAAACGGATTTCTGTGCTGACCAGGTCCCAGGGCTGATGTAACCAATTGGTAAAAAACTGATACAAATAGGCTTGGTTTAGTGGGCCTTGCTGAACGGTATCGGGTAACCCTCGTTCTTGGGCATACACTCGATCCAAATGGAGAGGGTTGGTGTCACGTAGGATCAGCGCGATTGGGATGTAGTCAAACCGATCCATTGGACCAAACTTAATAGTCGGCAACATCATGCCAACGGCGAGGTTTTCAAAGTAGGGCTTATTGGGTGCGATAGTCATTTGAATAAAATGTAGGATTGTCTGCCGGTCATGACAAGCTCACCGTCCCAATCGCCCTTAATTTCAAATGCTAATTGAACGACATCAAATTTATGCCGCCCCGTTTTTTCGTAGACGTCGTTAATTACTGCGCTGATCTCAACTTCCTCATTGACATGAAGTGGTCGGTGAAATTCAATAAATTGTTCCCCAAACATAGCGGTCCCATCTCGATAGTCAAAATGAAAATCCGTGCTCCAATCAAAGGTTCTCAACAGACCGAGCACAGCAACTAGTGGGGCAAATGAAGGCGGTGCAATTTGCGGCGAGTGTTCTGAACGGTCCGGCGAATTAGCAATGACACCAATGAAATCTTCAACATCTACAGTGGATATTCGATAGTGCGCTGTGCGAAGTACTTTACCAATAAGCACTTTTCGGTCGATAGATTGGGCCTGAGCAACTGAGATGAGAGTATTTCCTTTTGCAAAATGATCAAACGCTTACAGCTATGAGTATCGATAAGGCGCACCTCACTGCTTCCACTCCGCGCGGATTTATCGGTGGCGTCTATGACTCGTTAACAATACGAAGACATAGCCTCCCACGCGTCTAAATAGCGGGCAGTTATTTCAAATAACAAATGTAACTATCGGGCATTCATTATTCAAACTGTATTTTTTTAGCCCCCATAAAAACCAGAGTCAGACTCTCTAGCACGCGAAGCCGCCGCTAAGTTATCGGTAATAAGTACCTGTTCCTGTGCAGAAAATCGGCCCGGTAGGTGCTGTATTCTTCGTCTGTTATTTTTTCAACAGGCTGGCTTGAGTCTCTCATCGAAGACATCATTACTTTGGACGCAGGGCTTTACATAAGTGTGTTATGAGCCATGTCTTTGTGTAGATTTCGGTACGTTCTATGATGCCTCCTGGGC
>Ga0213863_10001811_pt1 | contig 15382 bp, 9 predicted proteins | sample PICome_8_FD_160128 | JGI IMG/M metagenome (GOLD analysis project Ga0213863, IMG submission 160128) | Coastal seawater microbial communities near Pivers Island, North Carolina, United States - PICO497 | ecosystem: Environmental > Aquatic > Marine > Coastal | place: USA: North Carolina | collected... | reverse complement strand
AGGCGAGAATAAAAGCGGCGGAAGAAGAAGAACGAGCAAGAATCGAAGCTGAAATGAAAGCCAAGGAAGAGGAAGAGGCGAGAATTAAAGCGGCTGAAGAAGAAGAACGAGCAAGAATCGAAGCTGAAATGAAAGCCAAGGAAGAGGAAGAGGCGAGAATAAAAGCGGCGGAAGAAGAAGAAGAAAGAGCGAGAATCGAAGCTGAAATGAAAGCAAAGGAAGAAGAGGACGCGAGAATAAAAGCTGAAGAAGAAGAAAAAGCGAGAATTGAGGCCGAGCAGAAAGCTATTGCTGCGGCGGAAGCCAACCGTGCCGCTGAAGCGAAAGCAGCTGCCGAAGCGAAGGCGAAAGCAGAAGAAGAAGAAAGGAAGGCTGAAGAGGAAAAGAAGGCCGCAGAAATAGCTATGTTGCAAAAGAAAGCAGAAGAAGAGGCGGCGGCGGTAAAGATGGCGGAAGCGGCGCGCATCGCCGAGGAAGAGAAGAAGAAAGAAGCGGAGGAGCAAGAAGCTGTTAAGCAAGAAGAGATTGCAGAAATCGCGGCGGAAACGGTGAAACTTGAAAAAGCGCGGGCGGAGAAAGCTGCGGCAAAAATTGCCATGGCGGGTCACTTTGCGCGCATGAAAAAGAACGAAAACGAAAAAGCAGCTAAAGCTGGCGCCGTTGCCGAAATGCGGGTATACGATTACACGGAAGTCGCTGCGGAAGAAGCTCCAGAGATGAAGGAAGAAAGTTTTGAGAGCAGGCCCCCCACTCCACCACCGCAAACTCCACCCAGCGGAAACTCGAAGCAAGAAGCCCCTCCAAAAGTTCCTGAAGTAGAAACGAAAGTCTACGAAGAGACGTTGCCAAATTCAGATAACATCCAACTTTCTAAGTGCGTGACGACGCAAAGACTGAAGTTTGAAGTCGAATACGCTTTGAAGAGAGGCACGAGTGATAACGTGTACTCCATCGAAGGGACTGAGAAAACTGCTTTGATTGATGTTCCGGATAAAGCGTTCGCTGAGAACTTGTTCGGCGAGAACAAGCACTCCTCCTCAGATTTCTTGATTTTGCAGCACATTTCGCCGAAGCGTTTAGACTCGATTTCTGCGCTGTTAGAAAACCGGTCGGATGTCCTTCCGCCGATTGAGATTGTCGTCACGAACCCAGGCGCGAGAGTCATCTACGATGCGTTGAAACCGCCTGATGGGGTCACTCCGGGGAGTAACGAACGTTTAATCGCCGCGTGGAAACGACCGTCAGAGCTGAGCGGGAAACCAAAGTTGCGCGCGCGCTTGCGCATCATTCGTGGGAACGAAGAAAAGTTAGATTTGGGTGGAGGAAGAACGTTGACGTTCATGCCATGCTCTACGCCGAGATGGCCGGATGTGTTTTGCACGCGAGACTCGAAATCTGGGATTGTCTTTACCTCAAAATTTTACTCCGCGCACGTTGCCAACGAGCAAACTGACGAGAATAACAGCCACGTGGAGATGTACGACTCAGGAGGTTTAGATTCCTTCCAAGAAGACTGGCGATACTTTTACGATTGCATGCTGGCGCCGATGGCGACGCAAGTCAATAGCGCGCTCTTCAAGCTCAAGGCTTTGGCGTACAACTCGCCGTATAAACAACCGCGTTTGGCGCCGTGCCACGGTCCAGTACTTTTGAACTCGTCTCCAGAACTTATCCGTGAATACGACGAGTGGACGGATAAACAGTTGAAGCAAATAAACGACGTCTCCGTGGCGGTCATTTACGCGAGCGCGTACGGGAACACCTCCGCGATGGCGCAAGCCATCGCGAGAGGCATCACCAAAGCCGGCGTCGGGGTGGAAATGGTCAACTGTGAACTCACCAGTGCGGATGAAATTCAAGAGTTGGCTAAAACTGTGGGCGGTTTCTGTCTCGGTTCACCAACTTTAGGCGGTCACGTTCCAACTCCAGTCACGGACGCCATGGGTCAAATCGTCAAATCCTACGACACGGATAAACCAGCGGGAGTCTTTGGCTCCTTCGGTTGGTCCGGTGAAGCCGTCGATATCATGGAAACCCGCTTGAAAAACGCCGGATTTAACTTTGCGTTTGATGCCATTCGATGTAAGTTCAAACCGACGGAGGAAACCTTACAACTCTGCGAAGAATCCGGCACGGACTTGGCGCAACTCGTCTTGAAGAAATCCAAGCAAGCGAAGAAAGCGGAATCGAAAAGAGTTCAATCGGAAACCTTTTCCGGAGTGACGGAAACTGAAGCCGCAGTTGGTCGAATCGTCGGATCTTTATGCGCCGTCACCGCCAAAAGCGGCGACGCGCAGTCCGCCATGCTCGCTTCCTGGGTCTCCCAAGCTTCGTTCAACCCTCCCGCGCTCACCGTCGCCGTCGCCAAAGACCGCGCGGTGGAATCCTTCATGCTCCCAGGCGGCACCTTCAACCTGAACATCCTCAAACTCGGCAACGAAAAAGAAACCATGAAAGCTTTGTTAAAAGGTTTCGCCCCGGGAGAGGATCGTTTTGGCGACATGAAAGTTTCCTACAGCGAAAACAACGAGTGCGCCATCGTTACCGACGCTTTAGCCTATTGCGAGTGCTCCGTGAAGAGCCGCATGGAATGCGGCGACCACTGGGTGGTCTTAGCCGAAGTCACCGGCGGTAAGCTGTTGGACGAGGAAGGAAAATCCGCCATGCACCACAGAAAAACCGGGAAGAGTTACTAATACTAAAACTTTATTTAATCAAAGGATACGTTTACTAAGCGTAAGCGCAGATTTTCACCCCTTCCCGGACATCTCTTCTCTTTTCTTCGGTGTCTGTCTTCACAAAAATTCCCAAGAGGCGCACCCCATAAAATAAAAGAAAGCGCTCCTCCTTCGTCTTCGCTTTCGTTTTCGCTGCGATGGGTTTAGGTGCCCTTTGGGCGGACTTTAAGGATGACTTGTTCACGTACAGGACGGTGAAGGTACGTGTATATCGAGCGCGCGCGTTCTCGACGAAAAGACAGAGAGAACGAGTGATTCCGCGGTCTCTTTTTTCCCGAGACGGGGTGCATTTAGAATCACCGCGCGCCTTCCTCTCTTCCCTTTCTTTCTTTCTCGTCACTGGCGCGATCAATACCCGATATCGTCTTTGTTTTTTAATCTGTCGTCGTTCCCCGCGCGTATCTTTACCTAACGACGGTCTCGAGGAAAGTTGATTCGAGAAAAGTCGCTGACACATTCTCTCCTCTCTTCCTCTCTCAAAATTCACCAATTAAAAACGTCTCTAATCAATAACGCAGTTGGTGAAAACGAAGAACCCACTTCTGGTGACGACGGATTTGACGTTCAAAATCCTCATCGCGTTATTCGCGCTCGTGTCCATGATTATCATGAAGAACTATAATAAATTCAGCACGCCGAACTTATACGCCAAGTCGCAGTTTGAAGTTCCGCACGCCATCGTGCCGAGGTACTCGATGGGCGAAGATGGGAGCAGATCGGTACAGACGAGCTTTCTCGGGGATTCGAAAGAGGTTATCGAAGAGCACGCGGAAAATGCGACGTATTGCGAAAACGCGACTTATATTAATTGGCGATCGCCGACGTACGGCGGAACGTATTCGACGGTGCATTATAGCACGGACGCGGCGGCGTGCGCGGCGTCGGCGGAGTGCACGACGCCAATTGGGTGCGTTACCGGCGGGATGTCAGTGGGAGAGATGGTGAAATTAACCCCGAGCGGTTTGTGGGTGAAGACGTTTTTGCAGGAGTGGACGTTTAGTAGACAGTGCGACGGGTGCGGGGACGCGGACGGGTATTCTCCGCCACCCCCGGATTCTCCTTCTCCACCTCCTTCCCCAAGTCCTCCACCATCACCACCGCCAGAAGGTGCCCCGAGTCCTCCTCCATCACCACCGCCGGCGGAACCTAGTCCGCCACCGTTTCCGAGTCCGCCGCCTTCGACTATGTGTGCAAACCACTATGCTTTTCCACAGAGTTGCGCGTACGGGTTGATGGGCGTGAGAAGAGGCTTTACGATTGCGCCGGAGAACATCTTCTTACCGTTGGAAATATGGTACCAAGACAGTCTAGGAAACTTTAATCAACCTAAGAAAGTGTTTTTTAACGGCGTCGAGTACGATGGAACCGCTGGGGCGTTGCAAGGGATTACGTTGAAAGATTTATTAGAGTCTGCCGGCGTCGCGTTGGACGATTACAACGATTTTTTGTGCGTCGTTGGTAACGACGAAGCAGACGGCGGGTGCGCGCAAGGTTCGACTACTGGATTGACCTTTCGATTGACGGGCATTAAGTTATTAGTGACCGTGAAATGGGAATCGGTGCATTACTTAGAACCGCTGAATAACGACGTTTGGGCGACGTTGAGCGTCAGATTCATTCCATCCAAGCAAATGCACAGTATTGGAACTGACGCGCATTACATGGACACTGGAAATCCTTGGCATTCAAACGTTATGGAACGAACGTTCAATGGGGTGGAGATAATATACGAGTCTGGTGGAACGGTCGGTGTATTTGATATTTTCACCTTGATGTTAGCGGTGACGAACGCGTTTGTGTTGATTGGCATGGCGACGACGATCTGCGACGCACTCGGGACTGCCACTTCGGAACAGTTTATGGACGATAAATACGAAGACGACGGCGAACGCGCGGGTTTAGAGTATATGTTAGAAATGATTGACGATAAACAAATGCCTGGTTTGCCGTTTAAAGTGGAAGATTTGAAGTTACGAACCGACAACGACGAACCGACGGAGACGTACGAAAGAGCGATCCAAACGTTACAGATTCAAATAGCAAACGTAGAAAATAGACTATCGGTGTTACCCGAGGACGAGAGCGAATTGAGAGCTTTAAATACCGGGCACATGGATAAGATTGAATATAGAAAGATGAAACTGTCGTTGATGGAAGACCCGCAGGCCTTGGCGTTGAAGCAACAGCAACAAGCGCCTACTACGCCTCGCAGTGGTTCGGCGAGACGGCGACAGAGTTTAATCACAGAAATACCGTTGTACCCTGGCAATCAAACCATTGGTCGCGGTATGGCGGGTATAACTGGCAAATCGATTTCTCGCTCGCAATTGACGTTAGCTGTTATTCGCGAAAAAGTTCGCGTGAAGAGTTTACGCGACGGGCCGGGCGTCTTTAGACTAGCCGTCGGTCGATGGGAATCCTTGCCATCCGAGAAAGCTGCGGTAATAGAACCTGGAGATAAGATCTGTTTGCGATTAAGGGAGGGTCGACCGGGTGGTCACGAAGGTATTTTTGAGTTGCAATACCAAGACGAGTTGAAAGATGTGGACGAGAACAAGTCGTGCACGATTTTTGGCTTTGAGGTATTCAAAGCGCCGAAAAAATAATTCTACTTGAAGTAACTGTGATGATGTGTATTTATTGTTGTAACAAAACGAATCCTATTTCTTACATAGACGTACGCAAAGTTTGGGTTTTTAAAAGTACACGTTATGATGTTATTGTTACAATTTTGATCTATTTCTACAATCATTGATGTGCAGAGAAAACTAATTATCCTTGTTTATATATAGCAGTGTCCGGCTCATTATGCGCGTTATTAACGACGCATGGACCAGTACGGACAGGGGACTCTAAATACAAGAAGAACAAAAAGCAAACAGACATCGTCTCATCGTAAAAACAGGAGTAACTCGTGTTTATCAGAAAGTAAGTAAAATGTCTCTTCTCTTCTTGTGCTCAAATGATGGGAGGCGAATTCGCATTCGTCGCTCATATATGTACACTACTAGAGAAAGAAGTCGACGGAACGGCGATGAAAAACTTCTTAGTTTTCCATCTCCGCTTCCAATCTCCTCTTTTCCTTCTTGGACAACTTCAAGTTGCCGCCGTTTCTTATAAACTCCTCCTGTTCGAGACGGGCTTGCTTCTTGGCTTCTCGCGCCAATCTGCGTTCCTCCTTCTTCGCTTGCTTCTCGCGTTCCATCTCCGCCATGATTTCAATCTGCGTCGGCGGTCTCTTTTCCGCTTTTTTCGTCTTCCCGGACTCAAAGTCCAAGCCGTGGCCGAAGTTTAACGTCCCGTTGTCCAGGTGCATTTTGGCCTCGTACGCGTTCAACGCTTGGCCTCGGTGTAAGAGCGCGTGGAATTCTGTTTTGTTTAGTACATCGGAAAAAAAATCAGAGTAAAAAATGTCAGCAAAACTCGGCACCCAAACCTCTCTTTCTTCTTAGGTTAAACAACCACCCAAAATCGTATCTCTTTAACGAGAATCATCGATCCTCCGAAAAGAGAAGAAACCTGCGCGCGATGTGTGCTTCGAGGAAAGAAGAACTTTGCTCGTCCGCGCGAGAAACGTAAAAAGCACACATTTTTGCGCGAGAAAAAACGTTTCTCGGTGAAAGAAAAGTGTCGCGCGACGAAGAAAGAGAAGGTAATTGTCGCGCTTCATCCGAGCGAGAGAATCATCGATTTCGATTTCGATGATGACGAGGATTTCTTTTCTTCTTTTCCGCAAAAATTCATTCCTCATCATAACAAACGCGCTTTTAAAAAGAGAGAAAGAAAAAGAACAAATAAAACGCACTCAAGTACGTGTCCGCGTTGTCGCAGCCGTCCGCGAGCTCCTCGTTGTGCTCGTTCAAGTCGGCCGGTAAGTTTTCGGTGTGCGCAGAAGACATTTTTAATAAGAGAGTTAGTTATAAGTGTGTTTTGTGAATAGAATTCCGAAGAATATGACGACTCCTTTTTGCCCTTTCGTTCTTTGTCACGCATACAAAAAACACTCAAAAAAAAGAATCAAACCCTAAATAATTTTTTTTTTCTCTCCTCCCTTTTTCTTTTCTTCCTCACTCGCGTGCACGCTGAAGAAGAGGAACTGTGTCGTAAACATGATTGTAAAGTAACCGACGAGTTTTTAATCACTGCGGGGCGAAAATCGAAACCGCTTTGAGAAGAAGAAGAAGAAGAAGAAGAAGAAGGAGGAAAATGAGAAACGAAGAGGGGATAGATAAAGATGCGCTCTCGAATTTGGTCCTCGGTCCGCTCTCTGTCGTCGCGAGAGACGAACGACACGTGCAACGGGACGTGTTGCGAGATGCCATCGTCGACGACGACGACCGAGGAGGAGGAGGAGGAGAAGAAGAAAAGACGAAAATGGAAACGATGGTGTTGCGCTCGGAACGCGCGGTAGAGAAACTCGAGCGCTCGCTTTTTGAAATCGACCGAGAGATTGAAGCCGTGGAAGCGGCGACGAAGGATTTAGGAGTCGAAGAAGCAAAGAAGAAGGAAGAAAAAACGCCTTTACGAGACGTGAAACTGAGGAAACAAGTCGCCGCGAAACGCGTCGCCGGGTTACGAGAGAAACGAAGCAAAGTGGAAAAAGAGCTGGACGCGGCATTGGAAGTTTCCGAGGTGGAACGACGCGCGTTTGAGAGAGAAAAGAAGAAAAAGAAAGACGCATCCGACGCGGACGCGAAGAAGACTGGTGGTGTTCCTCCGGAAGAACAACGACGACGACCGAAAGTGGTCGTCCAGGACGACTTTGATTTCGACGCCGAGTTAGACGCCGTTCAAAAGAAAACCACGACGAATAATTTGTTAGGTGGCGGTAGTAATGGAGAAACGGAAAGAGAACGATTGATTCGTATTGGAGCGATGACGCCGTTTGACCGCTTAGACGGGTTCGATAAAGCTCGGACGGATGAAGCCGGAAAGAAGTTGAAAGAAAAAGCGGCGCTGTTGCAAAGCGCGAAATCAAAGTTGAAAACGATTGATTTGAAAGATGCACCGAAACAAATGGAAAAAATGCATTCGAGAGCGATTGGAGAGGCGATTTCGAGACGCGTGAAACCGACAAAAAAGGGAGACAGCGCGGCGAAGAAGAAGTTGGCGTTGAAAAGAAAACAGTGGAAAGAGCAAAGCAAACAACAACAGAACAAAAAGAAAAATGGTGCGTCGGCAAGGAAAAAACGACGGTCGTCGTTTCAAGCGTACAGCTCGGACGAAGAAGAATTAGATGAAGACGCCGATGAAGACGGTGACGATGTTATTGAAGCAGAAGAAGACGTTGAATTTGAAGGAGGATTATCCGTCGACGGCGACAGGTTCGCGAAACTTTTACCGCATCAGAAAACAGCCGTTAAATGGCTTTGGGAATTGCACTGTCAAAGAGCCGGTGGGATAATCGGCGATGAGATGGGTTTAGGGAAGACGGTACAAGTTGCCGCTTTCCTCGGCGCGTTATCGAAATCGAACTTGTACCAAGCTTCCGTTGTCGTGTGTCCGGCGACGATGTTGCGCCAATGGCGTCGCGAATTGAAAATCTGGGCGCCCGAGCTGAAACCAGTCGTCTTGCACGACTCGGCTATCACGCAAGACGCTTTAAAAGTTGCCAACGGGAATAGAAAAAATGCGATGAAAAACGCCATACGGAACGCCACGAGAGACCCGAAAGGCTTGGTGATTACCACGTACGAGTGTTTGCGAGGCATGCGCGAAGATTTGTTGACCGTTCGATGGGGGTACGCGGTGTTGGACGAAGGGCATAAAATTCGAAACCCAGAAGCAGACATCACCGTCGTCTCGAAGCGATTACGCACGGTTCACAGAATTATCATGACTGGTGCGCCTGTACAAAACAGGTTATCCGAGCTTTGGTCGCTGATTGATTTTGTCTACCCCGGGAAATTGGGCACTTTGCCGGTGTTTCAGGCGCAGTTCGCGGTGCCTATACAAATCGGCGGGTACGTCAACGCGAGCGATCAAGCGGCGACTACGGCGTATAGGTGCGCGGTCGCGTTAAAGGATTTGATTTCACCGTATTTACTTCGACGATTAAAACAAGACTTGGATATAAACTTGCCGGATAAAACGGAACAGGTTTTGTTTTGCCCGATGACGGAAAACCAACGCGACGCGTATAAAGGTTTCCTCTCCTCGAGAGAAGTGGAAGATATCATCGACGGTCGACGCGAAGCGTTGGGCGGTATTGACGTTTTGCGTAAGATTGTTAATCACCCAGACTTGTTAGAGCGAAACTCGCGCGCTGGCGATGCAAATTACGGCGACCCGGTGCGTTCGGGCAAGTTACAAGTCGCGCTGAAAATCTTGAGCATGTGGAAAAGCCAAGGCCATCGATGTCTCGTTTTTTCGCAAACGCAACAGATGCTGGATATTTTAGAGCAAGCGGTTGCCAACGAAGGATACACGTATCGACGAATGGACGGCACCACACCTGTCGCGCACCGAATGGGCTTAGTCGATTCTTTCAACGACGCCGGTAACGTGGGCGAGGAAGGCGTCGCCGCGGAGGATATGCAAGAACCCGTGTTTGTTTTTTTGTTGACAACTAAGGTTGGTGGTTTGGGTATAAATTTAACCGGCGCGAATCGCGTTTTGTTGTTTGATCCGGATTGGAATCCGTCAACGGATGCGCAAGCACGTGAACGAGCCTGGCGCATTGGTCAAACGAAAGCGGTGACCATCTATCGATTAATCACCACCGGGACTATCGAAGAGAAAGTGTATCATCGACAAATTTACAAAGAGTTTCTGACCGGTAAGGTATTAAAGGACCCAAAACAACGACGTTTTTTTAAAGCGAGAGATATGATGGATTTGTTCGCGTACGATGACCCGGAGGAGAAGCAAAGAGGAGGCGGTGTCGCGGGAAGCGCGGCGATGGGCGGCGGAGCCGCGAACGAAACCGCCGAGCTTTTCGCCGAAGTCGAAGGCGAGATCTTAGCGGCAGATTGCAAAGATGAAGACGAGGAGAGTCTAATCACAGTTGAAGGAGATGAATCGCTGGAAGAAGGCGAGACGACAACGGCGAATAATGGAACCATCGTCGAGGGCGTGCAAAGAGTCGAGACGAATCGATTGAACGTTAATAACAAAGACGACAACGGGAAAGGCGATGCGGCGATTTTGAAATCATTGTTCGACGGCGAAGGCGGATTACACAGTGCTATGTGTCACGATAAGATTTTGTCAGCTGCAGATAGCGACCGGCGCGCAAAAATTGCCTTTGCAGATAGAATCGCGAGACAAGCGGCGGAGGCGGTGAAACGCTCCGGACGAGGCGAAATGAATGGGCATTCCAACACTCGCGTTCAAGGTCAGCAGCAACAACAGCAACACATCAACGCAACGACCACATCAACTACGACTATACGAACTATTGCCACCAATAATATCAACACGGGCCGTTTCGGAAGCAATAACGCTGGAAGTCGTCGCTTATTCTCTCGCATCCAACAAAGACGCGAAGAAGACGCCGCCATCATCGCCACGAATCAAAACGCCAACGCCAACCAAGATGAAGAAGCCCGCTTCGCGCAAACCCTTCTCAAAGACATCATTCAATTTCTCAAGTCTAGGGGCGGTGAAGCTCCAACCGGACTCGTCGTCGACGCCTTCGCGGATAAAGTCACCGCCGAACGTCGCGTCATCTTTCGCAACTTATTAAAGCAGTGCGCTCGATTGGAACGGAATCCGACGACGAACGATGGAAACAAAGGATTCTCCGCCTGGGTTTTAAAATCAGAGTACGATACGTAACGTACAGTTCAAATTAGCAAGTAGCAGTATACTAGTAGTTTTTAGCATTTAATGTAAAATACGTCTAAGACGCGCGAAATAAAGAAGTGACCCGCGAGAGGAGTTCGAGGAGACAGGAGAGAAGTTACAGTTGGCTTTTCGGCTCAAATCAACCTCACAACAAATTAAACATGAACGCGACTACCTCCGCACCTGCACCGCCACACTTCCTCGAAAGCTTTCTCGTCATCCTCGCTTTCTTCCATCTCTCCGAATTTCTCATCGCGTTAGCGTATAACCGTAATCTCCTCAATCGACACTCCTGGCTTTTCAGCGTCCCGTACTGTTCGGCGATGGCTTTGGGATTGTGCGAGTACTTTTTCGTGGATTACGGCGCGATGCTTGGCCAGGAAACGATTGCACGCGTGCATAAAATCGGTATCATGACGTGCCTCGTTGGCGAAACTATTCGTAAATGGGCCGAAATACACGCCAAACATAACTTCACGCACGTCATTCAAACCGAGAAAAGAGCGACGCATTCGTTGGTCACGGAAGGTCCGTATAAAATTTTTCGACATCCAGGATATTTCGGATGGTTTTTATGGGCACCAGGCACGCAGTTAGTTTTAGGGAACGTGGTGAGTTTTATGGTGTTTGTGGGCGTCAGTTGGCGGTTTTTTTATAAACGGATACCGGTGGAGGAATATTTCTTAGAGCGGATGTTTGGCGAGGAAACGTACGCGCGGTATCGCCAAAAGACAAAGACGTGGATTCCCGGAATTCCTTGATTAGTAGTAGTTTAATAGATGTGCGGGTAAAACCTTAGAATGATAAAGAGTAATAGCTAATGTCCTTTTCATCTTACCTATATGCTACGAGCGCGTGCTAAACTAAACTAATTCAATGCCGACACCGTTCCCGTCGTAGTTGTCGTTATCGCCTCCGACGTTTCCTTTTCGACACTTTGAGATTTTACACGCTTTCATCGTTCCTTGCACGTTTTCAAACGCGTCGACGCCAAAGCCGGTGCAATTGTCGATTTTGACATCTAAAGAGTCTATTTGTACACCACCTCGTAATAAGATTCCGTCGCCACCACAATTCGATATCGCGACATTTTTCAGGTGCACTTGACCGCTCTTCGGATCTTCCGACTGATTTCCAAACGCCGAAACGCCGTGGTTTTTGCATTTGTCAATCACCACGTTTTCTGCGTCAATCGAGCCGCCTTCGGTAGCTACACCGCTCCCAGTTTCCGATGTCACCGACACATTTTTTAACTTCAGACTCCCTTTTTCTTTCACAAACACCCCAAAGTTATTCGCCACGGATTTACTCGCGTGCGTAAACTTCACGTTCTCCACGCTCGCGTTTTCAGACGTAACCTCCAACACGCTTTCGTACGGCGTCGACGTTCTCCATTCCACGAAAACATCGTCGCTCAAACCAACCAATTTTACGTTATTCTTGTTCATTAGTATTCGTTCCTTATACGTGCCGCTTTTTATCTCAATCGTCGCCCCGCCTTCCTTCGCGCTCGCGTCGAGCGCTTTCGATATCGTCTCAAATTCGCCTGGATTTGGGCCCACGGTTAAGGATTTCACCCCACACGATGAATTATTTTTGTCGTCGCTCTTCTCATCACCGGGAAACCCGGGAACACCACCAACACCATCAGCAGCGGCGAAAGCAGAATTTTCGCTGTCGTTGCCGCTGCTCGAATACCACGCAATCATCGACAAAGACGACGATACAAAAAGCGATCTTCTTCTTCTTCTTCTGATTGATTTCCCCCCAAAATCTTCGTCATCATCACCAAAGGTTTTGTCCTCCTCATCATTCGCCTCCTTTTCTTCGCGGAGAAGAGACACACTCGCTCGCCGAAAACGCCTTTTCCTCCCCCTCCTCCTTCGAAAAGAAGAAAAAGACAAAGAAGAACGTTCGTTATCTCGAGAGGGGGAGGTTCTCAAAGCAGCGACGACCGCGTTACTAAAGGCGCGCGATGATGACGATGATGACACCATTTAGAACGTCTCTCTTTTTCTGAGCACTTTTTTGTGTTTTGTTTTTGGTCTGTCTGTCTGTTTTTTTGTTTGGAGAAACAAAAAATTTTGACGATTGCGAAATTTTTCTTTTCATGCACTCGACGGAAATGGTTTTGGAAAAACCTCAAAATTCATCAGTTTTTTGTACTCTGCGTACCAAGAGAGAGAGAGAGAGAGAGAGAGAGAGAAGAGAGAGACGAGAGCATTTATATTTAAGGATCGCTTTTTTGTGAAAGAGATCTTCTCGTTGGCGCGAGGAGTCTGTCTGTTGTTCTTCCGATGACGACGTCGATGCATCGTTTAGCGGGGGTGTCTTTTTCCTCATCGACGACTTCAAAGGGAAAAATCGAGAGTAAAATGCAGACGTCAAAGTCGATGATTGCGCGGCGACCGAAAACGATGATACCGTCGGTTTGGAGGAGGACGACGAGCAGCGAAAAGAAACAACGAGAAAGAAGAAGAGGACAGTTACAAATCGCGAACGTCGGCTCCACGTACGGGAGATTCTTCCGGGTGACGACGTTCGGGGAATCCCACGGCGGCGGCGTCGGGTGCGTCGTCGACGGGGTACCGCCAAAGCTGCAAATATCGAGGGAGGATTTACAGTTCGAGCTGGACCGACGTCGACCGGGGCAGTCGAGAATTACGACGCCGAGGAACGAGGAAGATTCGTGCGAGATTTTGAGTGGGGTTGGATTGGACGGCGTGACCCTTGGAACGCCGATTGCGGTGCTCGTGAGGAATAAAGACCACAAGTCGCAAGATTACGGCGAGATCGCGGTGGCGTATAGACCGAGTCACGCGGATGCGACGTACGATATGAAATACGGGGTGAGAGCGATTGCCGGGGGTGGAAGAAGTAGCGCGAGAGAAACTATCGGAAGAGTCGCGGCTGGCGCAATCGCGAAGAAGATTTTGAAGCAAATTGGAAATACGGAAATTTTGGCGTACGTGAGTCAAGTGAAGGACGTGAAAACGAGCGAAGGCGGAGTGGATCACGAAAAGTTTACCATGGAGGACGTGGAGAAGAACATCGTGAGGTGTCCGGACGATTCTGTTGCGGAGAAGATGATCGAGGCGATCGATGAGGTGAGAGTGAAAGGAGATTCGTGCGGCGGGGTGGTGACGTGCATCGTGAGAAATTGCCCGAGAGGTTTAGGCGCGCCGGTGTTTGATAAGTTGGAGGCGGATTTGGCGAAAGCGATGATGTCGTTGCCGGCGACGAAAGGTTTTGAAATCGGGAGTGGTTTTGGAGGCGTGTTAGAGAAGGGGAGCGAACACAACGACCCGTTTTACATGGACGCGGAAAGAGGTTTGCGAACGACGACGAACAAATCGGGCGGTATTCAAGGCGGCATTTCCAACGGCGAGATTATCGAGATGAAGATTGCGTTTAAACCGACATCGACGATTACTCGACCGCAAAACACGGTCAATCGCGACGGTGTGGAAACTGAGTTGAAAGCGAGAGGAAGACACGACCCGTGCGTCGTCCCGAGAGCGGTTCCTATGGTGGAATCCATGGTTGCGTTGGTGTTGATTGACCATTTGATGATGCAATACGCGCAGTGCGATTTGTTAGGGAGAGAGGATTATTCGTTCGTGAGAGACGGGAACATGGCGACTCTATACGACGCGCAGGCGAGAGAAGTTGCGGCGACGCAAGCGAGTAAAGCCGGAATGAGCGCGAAGAAGATGCAAGAAGAGTACGAGGAGAATTAAAATTGAATGAAAAGAAAAATGTAATAGAAAGAAAGATGAATATTAAACGAAAGTATTTTGATTTGTCGTATATATGCTCGTGCATACAACAATGTTATGGTCGTATGTTTCTATCGAGCCCCTTTTCGGTGGCTGTTGTCTCTTCGTATTAATATCGTCGTTTTGTTATCGAATATCTTTTCTAGAACAATGCGAGGACGACCGAAACTAAGATCGCGACAAAGGTTGTCGACTTCGCAAAAGCGCCGCCTGTGGGATCTTCGTCGTCCGAAGTCGTTGAAATGTCCGATTCCATCACGGTTGCGATAGAAAATGAGTCAACGCACGCCGTCGCGATCCCTTCGGTACCGCTGGTGTTTTCTACGACGCATTCGATCAATTCAAACGGCGAATTTTCATCCGCCGCTTTCATGCATGCGATCGTCGCGTTGTTCACATCCGTTAAATTTCTCACAAACGGGATGGCGACTTCAACGCACTCGTCAAAGACTGTCCCGTGTGGTGTTAAAGTCAAAATAGTGCCGATGAAAACCGATCGATTACCGACTTCACCTTCGGTTGCGTTCTTCCCTCTAAATCTTTCCGGTCTTTGCAACTCTTTTACTTCGTCTTCGTCGACCGAGTTGACGCCGACGTTTACGTTCGTCTCGTTCGCTCTTAAACTGTTCGGTTTAAAAGTAACTTTAACTTTATTGTTGCCTCGGCTGGGTAACTTGTAATTGTCGTCGTCGTCATCATCATCCTTATCCTCGAAAACGTGTTCTTGGCCTCTCACCACCTCTTCCGATCTCCCCTTGTTTCTTAAAAATTTCTTGCACACTTGGGAAGGATCCTCGTTCGCCGCCGTCTTCGTCGCTTCCTCCGCCACGCAGAAGGCCTTGACGACGTACATGCAACCAGGAGTTATCGCGCCAATCGATCTGATCGATTGCACAGATTTACTTGTTTCCGTGCAATTAACGTTGCCGCACGGACACGCGGAATTAATCGTATTCGACTCCCATCCCGCTTCGCAGTCGTACGGACATCCAGTTTCAAAGTCTTTCTTATCTTCCCACTCGTCGTCGTCAATTTCGCGATCAAAGTCGTCGTCTTTGTCGTCGTCGTCGTCTTTCT
>Ga0213863_10001809_pt1 | contig 15384 bp, 15 predicted proteins | sample PICome_8_FD_160128 | JGI IMG/M metagenome (GOLD analysis project Ga0213863, IMG submission 160128) | Coastal seawater microbial communities near Pivers Island, North Carolina, United States - PICO497 | ecosystem: Environmental > Aquatic > Marine > Coastal | place: USA: North Carolina... | reverse complement strand
ATGATTTATTCCAGTCTAAACCATTACCAACTGCATTTCCTGCATGTTGCGTAAGTGTTCCAACTCCTTGAAGCCCTAATGCAGAAAGATTCGTTATTGCATAATCAACTTCAGCTTCATCCAATATTATAATATTTTTAAGTGATGAGTCTACTGTTTCAAAACTTGTGGGTAGATTATTATGAGGATCAATCATAACCTTTATATTATTTTCTGCTAGAGTATCTGCAACTTTCCATGCTTCGGAAGCTCCTAGAAGTATTATATCAAGCTTACTGAAAGAGTTTTTGAGTTCAATCACATTAATTATATCAACTGCTCTTTCAACTGAAATTACAAGAGGAATGTTACCTCGTATTACAGGTATAAGGTGATCAGATTCATAAATAGAAAGAGCAGAATTATTATTAATATTAGATATTGCTCTTATAAGTGAGTTTTCGCAATTTCTACCCGAATTAATATTACAATTTGCAACTTCTAAGCCATTTCTTAATTGTAAAAGAGAAGCGGCCCTAGACCCACCAGAGTTGAGTGTCCCTTGTTGACCAAGTTGTACTAATACAAAAGCAGTTTCTTTTACTATAGAATTATATTTACCTGTTAAATTTACTATTGAACCTGTTCCTGCAAAAATAGAATTTCCAGCAGCCGCTAATGAAATGGCAGCATGAGTAATTCCATGCCTTCTATTGTTAGCGATAAAAACAGAACTTGGATTGTAGTTATCACTCGCATTTTCACTTACAGAGGTTAAAGATCCCGGAGATCTAATGTCATTGGTTAGATCCTCTCCTCCAATATCTGCCATACCTAAATAAGAAAATGGAGCAAATATACCTGAGGTTACCCATTTTCCTTCAGCGTCATATGTTTTATAATCCAAACCGTCGAGTTCAAATTTAATTTCATCAGTATCTACGTCTTTAAAAAAGATAATTATTGGTTCTTTTCTTCCATAGGTAGTGCGATAAATAGATATATTTTCATGGATATTAGCCTCATAATCAATAGGAAGCTTAGTATTTGTTTGCATATTTTCTCTGAATGTTTCTGAGTCAATTACCAATTTTGCATTTGTAATCAGGAGGTCTTTTGCAAATACATTTATATCAAATAAAAGCATAAATATAAGTAGAATATAGATAAATATATTTTTCATTATTGAGCTCCATACCCCAGGCGGAAGTCACTTTTAGGAGCAATATTATTTTGTTTGTCAAAAAGTAACTGGCCGTCCAAAAAAACTTTTTCCGGTCTTGCATAGGTTGAAAAAGGGTCTTCATTCCAAATAATAATATCTGCTCTCTTATCTTTCTCAAGTGTCCCCGTTTGATCAAGTATGCCAAGCGCCCTTGCTGGATTAGATGTTAGCCACTTCCAAGCATCTTCTTTTTTAATATTCAAACCTGCTCTATTGCCGTGTGCCCAAGTTTTAGCTACTTCTTGGTTTAATCTCTGAATACCACTACCGCTATCTGAATGTATCATAGCGCATGCACCAGATTCATGAACAAATGGTATGTTTTCTAATATTCCATCATAGGACTCCATTTTAAAGCCATACCAATCTGCCCACATAGCAGCACATGTGTCATTTTCTTTCAAAATGTCACCTATTTTATATGCTTCAACTGCATGGTGAAAAGCTGTTACTTTATAATCAAATTCCTTAGCTAAATCTAAAATTTGTACCATTTCATCTGCTCTATAGCAGTGCATTTGAACTAAAATTTTTCCATCCAAAACATCAGCTAGAGTTTCTAATTGTAAATTACGAGAAGTATTTCTTTGATCTGAATTCCGATTTTTTCGATATTCTTGAGCTCTTATCCAGTTTTGTCGATATCCGGCAAAATTACCCATCCGTGAACCTGGCCCGCCTTTATCGCCATAAACTCTTTTAGGGTTCTCACCGCATGCCATTTTTAGCGTGTAAGGTGCTTTAGGGAATTTCATTCCTTGTACTGTTCGAGATGGGTAGTTTCTTAAGGTAACGCCCCGTCCCCCAAATAAATTTGCTGATCCTGGTAATATATGTAATGTTGTTACCCCACCTTTTAATGCTTCATCAAAACCTGGGTCTTGCGGCCAAACTCCATGTTCGGCATAAACTTCTGAAGTAATTGGTGAAGTAATTTCATTTCCATCATTGTGCGCTGAAACAGAAGGGGTTGGATAATTTCCTAAGTGCGAATGCACATCTATAATACCAGGCGTAACATATTTATTCTTCGCATCAATTAAATTTGTGTATTCACAATTAATATTCATTGGGTTTTTTATAGTATTCACTGTTTGTTTGACCGAAATTACTTTTATTCGACCTTGATGAATACAAATAGACCCTTTGAAAGTATTTGATCCGGTACCGTCAATTATTTTAGCGTTTATTATTAGTGTTGTAGTATCCAGATTGGGCGAATAAGTGCTTTCAAAAGCTTTTGTTTTGTTTCTATCAATTGGGCCACTGCAGGCACTCAGCATTAACATCCCTGATATTATAAATGTTTTTGTAAAGGCAAACCCTTTGTATAATGAAGACACTGAAACTTCTTTCTTGATTGTTATATAAATTCTGTACTTATATTTAGAGCATTATTCAATAGTTCATGGTATTCTTTTCTTTGTATCTCAATTCCTCCCATACTTTGCAGATGTTTCGTTAAGAATTGTGTATCAAGTAATATAAAATTCTTCATAGCTAACTGCTCTACAAGCTTTACAAGAGCAACCTTACTTGCATTTTTTTCTTCAGAAAACATGCTTTCGCCAAAAAAAGCCCCGCCTATAGCCAACCCGTAAACCCCTCCAACTAAATTATTACTTTCCCAGACTTCTATTGAGTGCGCATTTCCGTAACAGTGTAATTCGCAATACATTCTTTCGATATCATGACTTATCCAAGTTTCACCTCTGGAGTACGACGGTTCAGCGCATTTTTTAATTACTTCATTAAAGGCTTTATTGATTGTTATTTTATAGTTCATTTTTTTAATAAATTTTTTCAATGATTTTGAGATATGAAGTCCATTCAAAGGAATAATTCCTCGCTTTTCTGGATCCACAAAGAATATCTCTTTATCATCACGACTATTTGCCATAGGAAAAACACCGGCTTTATAACATTTTAAAAGCAGTTCAGGTTCTAATTGATTAACTCTGATCACTTATCTTTGAGTTTTATTTTTAATTTGCTGATGCGTTCCGCATACAGAAAACCGAAAGAGACAGCTCCTTCTTTGGTTGTTGTATTGTGATGAATTCTATGCGCTAGAACTAACCGATATAAATACCCACTTTTAGGTGTATATTTAAATGGCCACCTTTGATGAACAAGCCCGTCATGCACGAAACCATACAATAACCCATAAATAGTAAAACCTATTGCTATCAGATAGAGAGGTGTCCAATAGAGAGTACCCAGAATAAATAATAAAGCTGCTATAAGACTAAAGCATAGGGCGTATAAATCATTTTTCTCAAAATAACCTTCTGTATATTTATGGTGGCTTTTATGCCAGTTCCAACCAGGACCATGCATAAAATATTTATGAAAAAATATAGCAAATACTTCCATTCCTATAATGCTAATGCAAATTATTATTATACTATCAATCATTTGGCTTTTCTATGGGGAAGGCGCCACCAGGGTTCATATGGATATAGATGATGTTCGTGATGATAGCCGAAATGGAAACAGGTTAATAATGACAACCAAAGTGGAAAATCATTAGTCCTTGCATTGTGAGCATCAGCAAATGGTTTATTATTTCTATGTGTTAAGTAAGTTCCAAAATAGAAGAGTTGGAATGAAGACAGAATTGCTGGTAAAGCCCACATGACAATGGTGTTTTCATAATTAGCGCCTAGTATAAATATATAAACTAGAGTAAATATAATCATGACTAATACTTGTTTGATCCCAAAATAATTACTGAAAAAGTTTAAATACCATGGCCAAAAATTTTGAGGGGTTTTAGTATAATAATCTGGGTCGTTTTCAGTGCCAGAATAGTTATGGTGCGAATGATGAGATGATCGCATAATTTCCCAGTTAAATCCCGCATAAATAAATACTATTAATTTTCCAACCATATCATTAACAGAATGGTTATTTGGAAATAAAGATCTGTGCATTGCATCATGCGCAACTATAAAAATTCCAGCATAAAGCCAGCATTGAATAAGAATTAAAATTAATGTCTTCCATATAGGACTATCTAAACTATGAAAGAAAACACTATATATATGTATAGCAAGCCATGAAAATACAATAATAAAAGTATATCCAATGCTTTTTATTAAGTATATTTTATTAGTATTTTTCATTTATTATTAAATTTCTTCTGCAACTTCTGTAATAAATTCATTAACAGTCGAATATCAGGTTTTGCATGTGTAGTCTCCGCGATAAATTGCCTTTATTCTAGTATAAAAAACAATCAATTAATGGCATCCATATTTAAAAAGGAGAATTGATTGTAAAGTAGTACATCAAAAGTATTCAAATTAGTAAGTTGAGCTTTTGATAAGGCTTTTTTTGCTCTAATAAGGTAATTCTCTAAAATACTTAGTGACTGTTCTGACCCCTTTATTGCCAATATAGTTGCCTTACCAATATCTCTATCTACCGACTTTGATGCTTCACCCTGAGTCATAACTTTATCTTTAACATCATCCATTAGTTGAAAAGCTAGGCCGAGATAGTGTGAAAACTCACTCAGATATTGTTTTCTGTTTCTACTAATATTTGATAAAATTGCAGCGCTCTCTATGCTAAAGTCAAAAAGTGCTCCAGTTTTTAACGTATTAAGACGTTCAACTTCTTCCAAAGAGGTGTTAAGTTTAATATTAGACAAGTCTGCCATTTGACCTGCGATCAATCCATCTGAACCTACGGTATATGATAATAGGTCGACGAGCTTAACCTTTACGGTGTCTGAGACATTATCAAGTTTTGATATAACTGAAAAAGCATGATTTAGCAGTGCTGTTGCGCTCAATATTGCTGTACTTTCATCAAACGCCACATGTGTTGAGGGTTGGTTTCTACGAATTTCTGCATCGTCCATACATGGTAAATCATCCAATATTAAAGATGCAGCATGAACCATTTCGGCTACGCAACCAACTAATAAAACTGAGTTATCTTTCCGGCCAAGACCATTAGCCACGAAATAACAAAGTAATGGCCTAAACCTTTTACCCGGAGAAAGTAGGGCATGTCTTTGAGCTTTATGTAGCCGTACTGGCCAGGTGTTTTCACAAGGTAGTGTGCTTTCTAGGGTTTTCTCAATCTTATTTTTGACTAACAAAACATTTGCTAATATTGTATCCTTAGATGACATTTTTTCGTTATTAATGCTCATTTAAAACTTGCTTTTTATTGTTTAGAATACTTTCTTGGATCAGATCAATCATGTCAACGAAAACCATTATATTATTATGATAATATGAGCTGGAACTATTTAAAAAAAGTATGTTAATAGCCACAAATACTTCTTTATAAGTTTCTCTTTAAGGTTGGGTTATGGTTATCTATGGAGTTTCATTGTTAGCAATAAGTATGCTTATAGGCTCTATTAGTGTAGTCTTAATCATTTGCCTATTAGAATTTGATGCTAATGTTGAGGGTGTTGGTAATTAATGTTACTATTGTTATCTATCACTAATTTTTCTTCAACTAAATACAAAAGGAAATCTGTTACAGGGGCAGGTTATGAGCTTGATGTTACCAAAGTAATTAAACAATCAAAATTAGAATTGGCAAGCTTCAAGGTTCCCGAGTGTGTAAAACTGGTTAAGATGTTACCTAGAAATATAATGGGTAAAGTTCAAAAAAACTATTACGTAATAACTATAAATATCTCTTTGTTTAGTTATTGCTTGCAGTAAGCTTTATAGTTGTTTGCATAATTTGCTGCTTGATTTGAAAAATATAATGACGCGCTGCCTAATTCATCAGCTCTTCGGTTGTCGCCTTTATCCCTTTTTTCACCAGATTCTTTTAGTAGATCACCTGATATTTTTAGATAAAATCCAGATGCCTTACTTAGTCTAATGCAATCTTCGGCTGGCCACATTCCAGCATTTATAGTGGATTCGAGTAAGACATCAGTGTCAGATGTAAAGCCGAGTGTTGGAAAGATAGTTATACATAGTACTAAAAAAAATTTTCTCATGCTTAAATATAAACATTTTAAATCATTTTGCTACAAAAAAATTACTATTTGGACTAATGGCGGGCGGGGAGGGATTCGAACCCCCGATAGACTTTCACCTATGCCGGTTTTCAAGACCGGTGCATTCAACCACTCTGCCACCCACCCGTAAAAGAAAGTGCCGGTTACGCGAGCCTCGCTCTAAGACGTTTTAGATATATGTTCAAGACGTTTTTTTATATAAATTTTAGGAAAGTAATTTACCTTCTTTGTTAACATATACTTAAACTCTTTTATTTAGCAGACTAGATATATTGCTATATTTAAAAGCGACTGTTGAGTGGGGATACATAATAAAAAAGATGTTTTAAAACAAAAATTTAGGTAAATCGCAAACTAACAAACAACTTACAAACTGTGTAAGTGATGGAGCAAACTATGATAGCAACTTATTGGGTAGGATGATGAAGAAAATAGGAATTTTAGGGGGGATGTCCGCTACTTCATCTCAATTATATTACAAAACATTGTGCGAACTTACGCAAAAAAAGTATGGAGGGTTGAAATCTCCTAACTTAATTCTTCGCTCATTAGACTTTGAACCAATATCAGAAATGATGAATAAAGAAAACTGGGCAGACATTGGAAACTTACTTAACTCTGAAGCGCGACTCTTACAAGATGCAGGTGCAGAGATATTAGTTTTGGCATCTAACACAATGCACAAGGTAGCAACAGAGATGCTGTGTGGCATAGATATACCATTCGTGCATGTAGGAATTGCTACAGCAAAAGCAGTAGAACAGGAACGCTGTAAAAAACCTGCATTCTTTGCGACAAAGTTCACAATGGAAGAAGATTTTTATGTAAGGATATTGGAAGAAAACTTCATCCAACCCGTCATTCCAAATTCAAATGATAGAAAAGTTATAAACAGAATAATTTTCGATGAACTCTGTCGCAATGAAATTACAATACAGAGTGAAGAAACTTACTTAAAAATTCTAAAAAACCTAACAAATTGTGGGGCTGATAGTGTGATATTAGGGTGCACGGAAGTCTGCCTTTTATTAAACGAAGAGAACACTGGATTACCTGTATTTGACACTACGCGAATTCACTGTGAAGCCGCGTTTGATATGGCTAATGCATAATTTTTATAAACATTGCGGCTAACATGATTTTTTTCTCACTAGCCATGCTTTAAGTTTTCATAAAAAGGAAATATTGAATAAGTTGAAGAAGATAGATTTGGAGTAAGGCATTAAAGTTACATAGTTTGTAACTCAATTGACTGTAAGTAGTTGTAAAATAGGGGTTATGGGTGATATGGGAAATAAGCAATACAGATATGAGAGTTACAAAGTAGTTACAAACTATTATTTAATGCTCTGTAACACCCATAAACAAAGGGCTTATTTCAACGCCAAAATGGAGTGGGAATAGTTTGGTACAGCGTACCCCATGTAAACACTGGATTTGAGTCGTGCCGACTATTGAGTGTCACTAGTTTTTTTTAGTATAAATTATTGTATTTATTGAATTAGAGATTGAAGCATTATTTTCATATTTGCAAATCAGTCATTGATTTCCTTAGTCTTTTTTCATATGATTGTACTAAATGTTGCGCACTGACTGAGGGTAGAGGCGAGAAATGAGAAATAATATTCAATTAGAAGTTCCAGTACGTGAAAACCCCTTCTTTGATATGGCAATTCTTGGTGATACAGAGAGAGAAATAGGTGACAAGCTTGCTCGGGATGGTTTCTGTGTAACTGATTTTCCTCTCGACGATATTGAGATTCTTGCAGATACTCTTGCCAGAAAGATGGAGAAGCATTTTTTAGAAGAAACTATTAATGGAAAAATTCATCCGGGGAAACTCTTGCAGGATGCTAAAGATATTGAAGAAGTCAAATTACTTTGTATATCTCCAAGTAACTTAGCTGAAAATGTTTGTGGCTAATAAAAATGGACGTGCTAATTCGAGCAAAGAAGTAATGAATTTTGATATTAATTATCCGCTAGTTCTAGACCTTGATGGCACTTTGATACAGTGTGATTTAACCCATGAGTTGCTACTGCGCGGCCTTTTGGAGTCCCCAGTCAAAGCTGTTTCATGCATTTTAAAAAACGTTGGGAATAAGGCTGTTTTAAAAGAACAATTAGTCGAAATGGTTGGGGGGAGCTTTGACGCTGAGGCCTTCCTGTATAATCAAACGGTTTTAAAAACCGCTCAGACTCATCATGAGCAAGGCGGAACTATCATTCTCTGCTCCGGTAGTCATAAGGTCCTTGTGGATAAGGTTGCGAAGCACTTTGACTGGATAGATGAATCCTACGGCACCACTGCCGATATCAATTTAACCAAGTTGAACAAAGCTGAATTCCTTGCTACGACTTATCCTGATGGTTTTCATTATATAGGTAACTCGACACAGGACTTTCCAGTTTGGAGTGAGGCAATCACCGGCGCGGCTATAAATCCCCCGGCATCCGTCAGTACGGTAAAGGTAAAGGGTGGTGATGGTGTTTCCATTTTGCAAAATGACCACTTCACTATCCGTACGCTTTTAAAGTGCATACGCGTACATCAATGGGCAAAAAACGGTCTCATCGGACTTGTCCCGTTATTAACATTTACTGCAATGACAGTGCCTCTCGCAATCAACGTTTTTTTCGGATTTTTTGCGTTCTCGTTTCTGGCTAGTGCAACATATATACTTAATGATCTCGTCGATCTGCCCAATGATCGTAAGCATGCTTCAAAATCGCGGCGGCCTTTGGCGGCGGGTAAGGTCTCGGTGCCGGCCGGCTTCGTTATTATGGCACTGTCGGTGTTGGCTAGCATATTGTGTCTTTTGTTCTTGCCTCCCGAATTCGCTCTGGTGCTCCTCACTTACTTCGTGTTGACCGTCAGTTATACATTCTTCTTAAAGCGCATTGCCATTATCGACGTTATTATGTTGGCGGGCCTTTTCACAATTAGAGTGCTGGGTGGGGCGGTCCTGGTGGCGCAGCCTATATCGACCTGGCTTTTGAATTTTGTTGCGAGCTTCTTCTTGTCTTTAGCACTTGTTAAGCGTTACACAGAGGTGCGGAAAAAAGAAGCCTCCGCAGTGCTTTTGGGTCGGGGTTATGAGAAAGATGATGAGCCCTTATTGCTCAGTCTCGGCATTATGGGAACAGGTCTGTCACTACTTAGTTTGCTCCTTTATTTTGTCCTTGCCGAAGACCCAGTCATTCATAGTCAAGGGGCGCGTTTTGCCTTGCTTACCGTGCTGACATATTGGCTAATGCGTATTTGGACGTTGGCTCACCGCAAAACTTTAAATGATGATCCTGTGTTATTCGCGGTGAAAGATAAGTTAAGTTTAATCCTTGCATCATTGATCGCCTTTGTCGTTCTTGTGGAACAGTTAGTTTAAGTTATGCCGAGCAGAATTAAAAGTTGGGGGCGGGTTTTCGATTATGACCATCACATCAGGGAAATATCTGCTGCGTCAGATATTTCGGATAGCCTCAAAACCTGTGTGTCTGGATCTTCCTTGGCATATGGAATGGGTCGGTCCTATGGTGACAGTAACCTTAATGCCAGTGGAGCTTTGCTTAAAACGACTCGTTTAAAAGCTTTTCTCAAAGCGGATTGGGAGGCGGGGGTTGTGAAAGTTCAGGCCGGACTCACATTGGGAGAGCTTTTGCAAGTTTGCGTGCCAAAGGGATGGTTTCTACCCGTATCGCCGGGAACAAAATATGTTACTGTAGGCGGTGCTGTTGCCAATAATATTCATGGTAAAAATCATCACAAAGTAGGAAGTTTTGGGAATTTTGTCAGAGCACTGTCGCTTCATCGTTCTGACCTTAAAAATAGCCCTGTAATCTGTACTCCGCTGCAAAATAAAAAACTCTTTGACTTAACTATTGGAGCTTTGGGGTTGTCTGGTATTATTGAATGGGTGGAAATCCAATTGAAGCCGATTTCCTCGTCTTTTTTATATGTCGAAAACATACCTTATAATTCTTTGGACGAGTTTATTGAACTCAGCACAAGTAGCCAAGATTGGGAGTATTCCGTAGCTTGGGTTGATTGTTTCTCGCGGGGCAAGGAGTTAGGACGCGGTATTTTTTCCCGAGCTAATTTTTCCAAGGTTGGAACTCTCGATGTGCATAACTCGCAATCTCGGCTTACCTGGCCTTTTGTAACACCTTCCTTTTTCCTCAATAAGGCTTCAATCAAGGTTTTTAATTTGCTTTACCGTAAACGGTCTGGTGCTAAATATTGCGGTTACACTCATTATGACTCGTTTTTCTATCCGTTGGACGGCATTAATAACTGGAATAAGCTATATGGTAAAAAAGGGTTTTATCAACATCAATGCATTATAAACAGGGCACAGGGCAAGGCCGCTATTACTGAAATTCTAAAGGTTATTGAAGCGTCGGGGCAGGGCTCTTTTCTTGCGGTGCTGAAGCTTCACGGGCCTGAAACATCTCCCGGTAAGATGTCGTTTTGTATGGAAGGATTAAGTCTTGCATTAGACTTTCCAAATAAAGGTAACAAAACAACCGCATTGCTTAATGAAATTGATACCATTGTAGAAAAATATTCAGGCCGATTATATCCTGCCAAGGATGGGCATATGTCTGCGAAGCATTTTCAGTCATCTTATCCACAGTGGACGTATTTAGAACAGCATAAAGATCCCGCGCTTTCTTCTTCGTTCTGGCGCCGGGTCAGTAAAACAGTATAGAGAAACAAATTATGAAACATGAAAATCCGACAGTCCTCGTCTTAGGCGGCACTTCCGCGGTCGCTATGGCTTATGCGCGAAATGCCGCTAAGGCCGAAGAGAATATTGTTCTTGTTGGGCGCAATAAATCTAAGCTCGAGGCCAATGTTGTTGATTTAAAAGCCCGTGGGGCAAAATCCGTTCAAAGTTATGTTTGTGATTTGGGCGACAGTACGGAAGTTGAAGCCCATTGGTCCGCGCTTTTGACCTTGGCCGGCCACGTCGACCGTGTTTTGCTCGCTTATGGCGTTTTGGGCGAGCAAAGCGAGAGCCAGGACAGCGCCAATATTCTAAGACGTAGCCTTGAAATCAATTTCGTTTCAACCGCCCTATGGAGTGAGAGGGCTTTTCAATATTTCCGTCAGCATGGGAGTGGTCAAATTACAGTAATTGGCTCAGTTGCTGGAGACCGAGGACGTCAATCAAATTATCACTACGGCGCTGCAAAAGGCGCTCTTGCTATTTTTATGGATGGTATGGCGCACCGCGCTGCCAAACTGAAAGAGGCAAAGCTTAAGATTCTGCTAATTAAGCCAGGCTTTATTGACACGCCCATGACAGACCACCTTGAAAAAGGTGGGCCTTTATGGGCAAGCCCAGAGAAAATTGCTGCAATCATTCGTAAATCAGAACGCCGAGGCAAACGCGTTGTGTATGCCCCTTGGTTCTGGCGATTTATTCTTATGATTATTCGTTATCTCCCCTTCTTTGTTTTCAAACGGTCATCATTGTAATGGAAGTCTTATCAAAAATCTCAAAAGATACTAAAATATTCATTAGCGGAATCGCTGGTCTGGTCGGACAAAACCTTGCTCTGCGGTTATCTCAAGCGGGTTATACCCAAATTTCAGGCTTAGATAAACATCCAAAAAACTTGAAAATACTGCAAAGCTACCAGCCAAACCTGACTGTAAAAATAGCCGATATCGCCGAAATGGGTGACTGGTCTGATATGGTTAAAGAAGCTGAGGTTGTTATTATTAATCAGGCGCAAATCGGCGGGTTGGATTATGAAGATTTTCATCGTAATAATGTAACGGCTACACAGAACATCCTCGACTCTATTAATCAGGAAAAAAATCCTTACGTCGTGCAAATATCGTCCTCTGTTGTAAATTCAAGTGCGGATGATTTTTATACACGGTCAAAGACTGCTCAAGAAGAGTTAGTTAAAAAAATCGGTATTAACGGCGTGATTTTGCGTCCGACTTTGATGTTTGGGTGGTTTGATCGTAAGCACTTAGGGTGGTTGCGCCGCTTTATGTCTAAGGCTCCTGTTTTTCCTATTCCTGGAAGCGGGAAATATAGAAGGCAGCCCCTTTATGTAGGTGACTTTTGTAACATCATAATTTCCTGTATTGAGAATCAGCCACAAGGTGAGATTTATGATATTTCGGGCCGAGAAATCATTAATTATATTGACTTAATTAAAACGATAAAATCGCAAACTAAAGAAAAGACTCCAATACTGTGCATTCCTTATTGGGTTTTCTTCATGCTTATTTGGAGTGTTGGGTTGATCAAAAAGAACCCGCCTTTTACAATCCACCAACTTCGGGCTCTGATTATCCCAGAGGTTTTTGATATTATTGATTGGCCGAATACTTTCAGTGTTTCTCAAACCTCTTTTACGGAAGCCGTTGATGAAACATTTAATCACCCTGAATACTCTAAAGTTATTCTGGAATTTTAAGTTGATATTATGACCCTAAAACATTATGAATTAATTGTTGTCGGAGCAGGAGCTATGGGGCTTGCCGCAGCCTATGAAGCTCAAAAGCATGGAAAGAAAGTGCTGGTATTAGAGGCCGACAAAATTCCCGGTGGAATGGCCGCCCACTTTAATATTGGCGACCTTTCGATGGAGCGCTATTATCATTTTATCTGTAAGACTGACTATGATACATTTGAATTACTTCAAGAGCTCGGAATTCAAGATGTACTGAAGTGGCGTTCAACTAAGATGGGTTATTTTTACCAAGGTAAAAATTATAAATGGGGTAATCCTTTCGCTTTACTGGCCTTTCCTGATTTAAACCCTATTGAAAAGCTTAGATATGCTTTAATGGCGCTGTGGTGCACAAAACGAAAAAATTGGGATAAAGTAGAGTCCTTAACAGCCCCAGTTTGGTTGAAGCGTTGGCTTGGAGAGAGAGGATATCAAAAATTATGGCACCGTCTTTTCTATTTGAAATTCTATAATTTTACTGAAGAAATTAGCGCCACTTGGATTGGCACGCGGATACGGCGGATTGGTTTGTCCCGTAAGTCCATGATGGAAGAGCAGTTGGGGTATTTAGTAGGAGGAACTGAAACCCTCATCAGGGCATTGACGGAATCGATTGAAAGTCAGGATGGGGAAATATTATGTTCTCAGCCTGTAAAAGAGATCGCTCAGGCTACTGATGGTAAATTGTGCACTGTTATTACGGAAAAAGCGCAATATACTGCCGATAACGTTATTTGCACCGTTCCAATACCGCATATCAGCAAGATGGTGCCTTCATTACCTGAGCTTGTAAAGTCTCAATATGATGCTATTCCCAACATTGGTGTGTGCTGCTTGATCTTTAATCTTAAAAAACAAGTAACTTCAAATTTCTGGCACAATGTTATTGATAACAGATTCAATATCCCCGGAATAATAGAGTTTTCAAATTTAAGAGAAATAGACAGCCACATTGTTTATGTTCCTTACTATATGCCTCATGATCAGGAGAGATGGACTTGGAGTGACGAAGCTTTGCTTGAGGAGGCATTTTCAGCATTGAAAGCAATCAACCCAAACATTGAAACTTCAGATATAATTGATAGCAAAGTGAGTCGTTTGAGATATTCTCAGCCCATATGCAAGCCCAACTTTTTAAAGACTTTACCTGCGGTTCAGTCGCCGATTATTGGGCTTCAAATTGCTGACACATGTTATTATTATCCAGAAGACCGCGGTATTTCTGAGAGTATTAAGTTCGGCCGTAACATGTCAAAATCGGCGTTTGCCTGAAATATTGAATGATGACTTTATCGAAAAAGACCATCCGAGAATTTACTTTATTTGTTCTCACGTCCGGCTTTGCGGCTCTTGTTAATGTTCTTTCCCGCATTTTTTTTTCAACATTTACAGCATATGAATGGGCAGTATTTTTAGCTTATATAGTGGGTATGTTAACGGCTTACTTTTTGTCGAGACGGTTTGTTTTTGAATCTTCTGGGCAATCTGTGAAACGCGAAATGACCGGCTTCATTTTCATAAACGTTATTGCTGTGATACAAGTTTGGGGTGTCAGTGTAGCACTTTATAAGTGGTTTTTTCCTCTCTTAGGCTGGACCTTTGAGCCAGCATTATTGGCGCATATTTGTGGCGTCGTGAGTCCAATATTCACAAGCTATTTTGGCCATAAATACATTTCTTTCAGGAAGTGCAGTGAGTGATTGAGTTTATTTGTAAGTGGGCCTTAGCCCAATACATCGGGTATTGGCAGCAATTGGTTTGAATTTTTGTTTTTAGCCTCACTCTTTTGATATGCGTTAAAATTTTTGGCTTTTAGGCTATTATTGAGCAAAATGTGCACGCCAAAAGAGTTGTTCAAGACCATGTGGTTGTTTTCTCAATGATCTTATTCACTTGGCCTTCGTTCTTTTAACAACATTTCTACCCCTTGGCACGGCCACTGAATTAACCGCAGGTTACCTTATAGGAGTAAAGGCTGGATTATTCAATTCGGATCTATGCTGGCCTCCGGTCTCTTTTTGTATGCCTTCTTCAGATTGACCAAAGAGTGCATACAAAAAGAGACTGTAAATATTGTAAACTTCACGCAAAATAGAATGATTTTACGATTATTTAAGGCTGTAAAGGGACAGGCTATTCTCACGGTGTTCGCGATAAGACTTATTCCTGTTATACCCTCCGCAGCCTGCTTTTAAATTTGTCATTCTTGGAGAATAAATCTGAAAAATATTATATTTTGTACTCTGGTCGTGGGCTGTATACGACCTGTATTTTTCGCTTTTCTTGGATCTAAGGCATTTGACTTAATCTTATAGGCCTAGTGCGATAACTATGCTCCCAAAAACCTCCAACTTTTACAGCTTTCAGGTTGACGTAAAACTAATAGTTTCCATTCCATATGTTCCAATAAGGAATTGAAAAATAATTCACAGCCTCGGCAATAAACGCTAAAACCATCATGTTAGCAGCAAAGACCGCAGACAGAATGAGTAAGGCTGTTTGTATCTGCTTTGATGTATCTGAGCGTTCAGGGGGCTTAGCTGTTTACCTTAAATAGTGACTAAGGGTGGGTGTTAAAAAAAGTAAAGTCCCTAATTAATCAGCTTTAGAATGCTATTCAATTGAGCTGTGAAGTGTGATTGCGGTCCATTCCCCCCAGTTATCACCTTCATCACTGATTGTTAGACTATATTTCTGGCCA
>Ga0213863_10001808_pt1 | contig 15395 bp, 11 predicted proteins | sample PICome_8_FD_160128 | JGI IMG/M metagenome (GOLD analysis project Ga0213863, IMG submission 160128) | Coastal seawater microbial communities near Pivers Island, North Carolina, United States - PICO497 | ecosystem: Environmental > Aquatic > Marine > Coastal | place: USA: North Carolina... | reverse complement strand
TCAACACCGCCCAGAAGCATTCGAAAAAAGCCGGTCCAAAGACACATCCAAAGACACATCCAGAGAAGAGCTCTCAACAGCAGAGCTTTCAACAGCAGAGCTTTTAACAGAAGAGCTTTCAACAGAAGAGCTTTCAACAGAAGAGCGCATCGAGAGAAAAACGCCTGGCCGCATTGAAGCGACCATTTATAATGGCAAAGATTCCAAAAAAGCATTCGTCGATCAGGAACAGTAAATCCAAAGGTCTCGCAGTTAAAATCCCTCGTGGCTCAAAAAACCGGAGGCGATTGCCAACCGCCTTGAAGCAATATGAATCCCGTTCAAGCTTTGCCTACCTGATGCGCATCACAAGGCGTTTGTTGCATTGTAAGGTGGTTGTTGCATCGTAAGGTGTCTGTTGCACAGTAAGGTGTGGGTTGAACAGTAATGCCGGGTGCATAACAAGGTGGCTACGGGTTTTGGCTAGCCCATTGCCTTGGGTCTCCTTATAATGTTTAGTTGTTCAATTCTCTGATCGCAAGGCTCTGCCAAATACGGCATTTTGGGTCTTTGCTGTTCACCTTCAGGCTTTGAACGTCCAACATTAAGCGAGCGGATAGAGGACATCGTATGACGATCAGCAACCAAGGGAGCGACAATTTTGTCGCAGAAGTTGACGCCCAAAATTTTCAAGCTGTGGTGATCGAAAAGTCCCAGCAAGTCCCTGTGATTTTGGAGTTTTACGCGCAGGGCGCTGCACCAAGCGAGGCGTTGACCGCCATCCTGTCAAACCTTGTGCAGGCCTACCAGGGCAAAATATTCTGGGCTCGAGTTAATGTCCAAACGAATCCTCAGATTGTCCAACAACTCGGTGTGCGTGGCCTGCCAACCATCAAAATTATCAGAGAGGGCCAGCTTCTTGAAAGTCTTGAGGGACCTCAGACGGAGGAGCAGTTACGGGCCCACTTTGACCAGCTCACAATGAGTCCAAGTGATCAGATCAGAGCCCAGATTGCGCATTTTGTGAGTTTGGGTGATCGCGAGAGCGCGATGGACATGTTGAGAGAGATGATGAGCCAAGAGCCCAATAACTTTTCTCTGCACACAGAATTGTGTGACCTTATGATCCAAACCCAACGCATTGAAGAAGCTGAAACATTGCTTGCGAGTTTGCCCAATGATGCCGAGGGCATTGAGAAAGCGAGAAGTCGAATGTATTTCGTAAAGTTTGTACAAGATTTGGCACCGCTTAACGAACTTGCTCGGGCTGCTGCTGAAGCGCCTTCAGACCAGGATTGCTTGTTCAAACATGCTTGCGCTTTGGTTGTTGATGATCAAATAGAAGCGGCCTTAGAAGTTTTGCTGAAAATGCTTGGGCAAGATAAAACCTGGCAAGAAGATGCAGCGAGAAATACCATGATAAAAGTCTTTGAACTGCTTGGGAAAGGGGACCCGATGGCCTCTCGCTATCGACGAAGAATGTTTACGTTACTGCACTGATTCCCTTAAAAACCGTTAGAAACTCTGGCTGTTTTAAAGCCCTTCGATTACGCTGGATCAGCAGCACGCGAAGTCTGCTGTAGACTGAGTTGGCCTCTAGTAATGACGCTTCTTGGGTCTTTGACATTTCGTTGATCGGTGAGGAGCCACGATGGAATTGAACATAATAATTGGGTTGGTGCTGCTGATGGCCATCGCTTTAGGTGTTCAGCTGTTCTGGATGCGGCGCATGGATCGAGACCGCAAAACGTTTGCTGCTACTGAAACGAACACTGCCGAGCAGCTCAAAATGCTTCAGGTAGAAAACCTCGAATTTCGGGAAAAAAGAGCTCAGCTCGAATCCAGCCTCAGTGCGAAGCTCGATATTGAATCAGAATTAAGGCAGCGCTTGGAAGACTCCGAACAGGCTCGGGTCGCTCTAAATGATGAAAAGGTGCGTTTGTTGGAGCAAGTCGCGCAGATTTCCACAACGATGGAGCAGCAGGCACAGCACCATCAGGAGAAGATGGCGTTGCTTGAAGGCGCAAAAGAGAAACTTTCTGAATCTTTTAAAGCGCTGGCGGGTGAAATCTTTGAATCCAAGCAAAAAACATTCAAACATCAGAGCGAAGAGCAGCTCAGTCAGCTGCTAAAGCCGCTTGGAGAGCGACTCAAAGACTTTCAGAGCCGCGTTGAAACCGCCTATAGCGAGGAAAGTAAGGAGCGCTTCTCTCTTCGAAATGAACTGAAACATTTAAGAGACTTGAATGCTCGAATGAGCCAAGAAGCGATTAATTTAACCAATGCGCTCAAGGGTGAAAGTAAGACCCAAGGGACTTGGGGAGAAATCGTCTTAGAGCGGGTATTGGAAAAATCGGGCCTGGTCAAAGGGCGAGAGTATGAGGTTCAGCTTTCGCTCAAGAGTGACGAGGGGCGTCGTTATCAGCCTGATGTTGTTGTGCATCTGCCCGAGGGCAAGGACATTATCGTTGATTCGAAAGTCTCGCTGACCGCCTATGAGCGTTACTGCTCGTCGGAAGACGAAGGCGAGCATGCGCTCCATGCAGCGGCTCACGTGCAATCTCTAAGGCAACACGTGAAACAACTGAGCGAAAAAGACTATCAAAACTTGATCGGCGTTCGTTCTTTGGATTTTGTACTGATGTTTGTGCCCATTGAGGCTGCTTTTTCAATGGCGCTGCAAGCCGATGATGCGCTTTTTGGTGATGCGTTTGACCACAATATAATCATTGTCACGCCTTCAACGTTGCTTGTGACATTAAGGACGATCCAAAATATCTGGCGCTACGAGCATCAAAGCGCGAATGCCCAGGAGATCGCAAATAAGGCGGGCGCGCTCTATGATAAGTTGGTTGGCTTTGTGGGTGATCTTGAGCTTGTTGGCTCGCGCTTGGCGTCGGCTCAAAATGCATATGATGATGCGCATAAAAAACTGTCGAGTGGGCGGGGCAACTTACTTCGACGAGCCGAATCAATGCGTGCACTCGGGGTCAGCGCAAGTAAAACACTTCCCAAGCATCTGATTGAAGAAGCGGCAGCTGATGGGTCGACGTTGCGTGATTCTGGGGAGTACGACGTGATTATCAATTAGTCGTTGGATCCTCCAAATCAGGGTAGGCGATATAATCCCTCCTGGAAGTAGGACTTATCGCGCCGTAACGCAGATTCATGAAATAGAACAATAAGGCTCTGACAATTACGGATCTCAAGAGAGGCGTTAATCCATCGAGGTTAAAACAGAACGAATAGCCTTCGTTGCTGAAAATAGGTCACCATGAGTAAGAGCGCCTGTGACGGCGTAGCTCAACGCATGAAGAATTGCGAACACCATGAATGAGACGCAAAAAAGGGAGAAACCCATGGATTCTGATTCAAAGAAGCAGACAAACGATTCGCAACAGGCGTACTGGCGAGCGAATGTGACAACGCTGCTGTCTCTTCTGTCAGTCTGGTTTTTAGTGTCTTTCGGTTGCGGTATTTTGTGGGTCGATACGCTCAATCAATTTAGTTTTTTTGGATGGAAATTAGGATTCTGGTTCTCTCAGCAAGGCGCAATCTATGCGTTTGTCGTTTTGATATTTGTGTATGTGTGGCGAATGAATGCTTTGGATCGGCGCTATAAGGTTGAGGAGGACGCCTGATGTCTGCACAACTTTTAACCTATGTTTTTGTGGGGCTGACTTTTGGCCTGTATATCGCAATTGCCATATGGAGCCGCTCAGGTTCCACACAAGAATTCTATGTCGCAGGGGGGCATGTTCATCCGGTTGCTAATGGCGCCGCTACCGCCGCGGATTGGATGTCGGCTGCTTCTTATTTGTCCATGGCGGGCATTATTGCGTTTGAGGGAGCTGACGGTGCCCGATACCTGATGGGCTGGACTGGCGGGTATGTTTTGTTGGCTTTGTGTCTTGCACCCTATTTACGAAAATTTGCCAAGTTTACCGTCCCAGATTTTGTGGGTGATCGCTATTACTCCCAGACTGCGCGGGTTGTTGCAGTGCTGTGCGTTATTTTTATTTCGTTTACCTACATAGCGGGACAGATGCGCGGTGTAGGCATTGTTTTTTCCCGGTTCCTTGAGGTCGAGATAGAAATGGGTGTCATCATAGGAATGGGCATCGTGTTTTTTTATGCAGTGCTTGGAGGTATGAAGGGGATTACCTACACTCAGGTGGCGCAGTACTGCGTGTTGATCTTTGCTTACTTGGTTCCAGCAATCTATATCTCCTTAATGTTGACCAACGTGCCCTTGCCGATGCTGGGGTTTGGGTCGACAGTGAATGACGGTTCGGGGTTGTTCTTGCTTGAGAAGCTCGATGGGCTAACCGAAGAGCTGGGAATGGCTGCGTTCACTGAGGGACGTAAATCCACCGTTGACATGTTTTTTATCACAGCTGCTTTGATGGCTGGAACCGCAGGGTTACCCCACGTGATTGTCCGATTCTTTACGGTACCGAAGGTTCGTGATGCACGGATCTCGGCGGGTTATGCCCTGATCTTTATTGCCCTGTTGTATACCACCGCGCCGGCGGTTGCAGCGTTTGCTCGACTGAATATCATTGACTCGCTGAATGAAGCAAGTTACGCCGAATTGCCGGATTGGTTTGGTAAATGGGAGGACTCCGGCTTATTGGCTTGGACCGACAAGAATAATGATGGAAAGCTTCAATATCGCGGCGGTGCGGCTTTATCGCCCTCAAAGCCGGTGTTCACAGATGATCGGGGGCAACTAGGGCAGCGTCTTGTGAGCAATGTCCAGACCGATAACGCCAATGAGCTATATATCGACCGCGACATTATTGTGCTCGCGCATCCCGAAATTGCTCAGCTGCCTAATTGGGTTGTGGCGTTGGTGGCAGCAGGAGGGTTGGCCGCTGCCTTATCGACAGCAGCAGGCTTGCTGCTGGTCATCTCTTCAGCAATTTCTCACGACCTGCTGAGAAACACCTTGGCAAAGAATTTGACCGATGCTCAAGAGCTGAGGTGGGCGCGAGTCGCTGCGGCACTGGCGATTTTTGTAGCGGGTCTTTTCGGGATCTATCCCCCGGGATTTGTTGCAGAAGTGGTTGCGTTTGCCTTTGGTCTTGCTGCTGCGAGCTTTTTTCCTGTTATTTTGTTGGGCATCTTTTCAACGCGGATGAACAAAGAAGCGGCCATTGCAGGTATGTTGAGTGGTCTGACACTGACGGCGGGATATATTGTGTTTTTCAAGTTTCTTGCTCCGGAGATGAACCAGGCTGAATACTGGTGGTTTGGTATTTCGCCCGAAGGGATCGGTACCTTGGGTATGCTTTTGAACTTTTTTGTATCAGCGGTTGTGATGCGGATCACCCCTGCGCCGCCTGTTGCTGTTCAAGAAATGGTGCGGTCGATCAGAATTCCTAAAAAGGTGGATTAGCATGAGTCTGGGAACAAACCTGATAGAAGCCTATCGAGCTGAGGGCATACGCCGAGTAAAAGTCGTGTTTACCGATGTTGATGGCGTGATGCGGGGAAAATATTTAAGTCTAGAAAAGTTTGCGAGTGTCGCCGAAGGGGTCTCTGGTTTCTGCGATTGCGTCTTGGGTTGGGATGTTAATGATCAGCTCTATGACAATGCCAGTTTTACCGGCTGGCATACCGCATTTCCGGACGCGCTCTACCGATTAGATCTTTTAACGGAGCGTCGCCTTCATGAGGAAGGGGGTATCCCGCTTTTTTTGGCCGAGTTTGTTGAAGGTGGAGAGTCACACCCCATCTGTCCACGTAGTAGGTTGAAATCCGTGTTAAGCCGCGCCGAAGGTTTGGGCTTTGCAGCGAGAATGGCATTTGAGTACGAGTTTTTTATCTTTAAAGAGACATCGGAGTCGGCTGCTGGCAAGGGCTATCAGAATCTGGTTCCTCTCACACCTGGAAATTTTGGTTACTCAGCGCTTCGCACGTTTGCATTGTCGGATTTGTTCAATGAATTTATGGATTACTGCGAAGACCATGGCGTTGCCCTTGAAGGGGTTCACTGCGAGACCGGCCCGGGGGTTTGGGAGGCGGCAATTGCGGTCGATTCGGCGCTCGAAGCGGCTGATAAGGCCGCTCTTTTTAAGACGTTAACCAAGGCTTTCTTTCAAAAGCGCGGCATGATTGCAACCTTCATGGCGAAGTGGTCTATGGACTATCCCGGACAAAGTGGTCATGTTCATCAGTCTCTGCAGTCTTCAAGTTCTGGTGCCAGTGTTTTTTTTGAGCCCAACGACCCACTCGGGATGAGCTCGGTGATGAAATCCTATGTTGCCGGTGTTCAGGCCTATCTACCCGACGTTTTGGCGGCGGTAGCGCCAACGATCAATAGTTATAGTCGACTGGTTAAAGGCGCTTGGGCGCCAACAGCGTCAACGTGGGGCGTCGAAAATCGGACCTGTGCGCTTCGAGTCATCAGGGGATCAGCGCAATCTCAGCGGATGGAGTTTCGCGTGGGTTCGGCAGATGCCAATCCTTACTTAACAGCGGCGGCAACGTTGGGTGCTGGATTGCTTGGGATCGAGCAGCAGTTATCGCTTGCCGCGCCAATTGAGGGCAATGCTTATGATCTTCAAGATGCGCTCGATCCTAAAGATCAGTTCTCAACGAATTTATTGGATGCAACCCGTCTGTTCGAAACATCAAACGCGGTGGAAGATATTTTTGGTGCCGCCTTCCAAGCTCATTTTTCATCCAGCCGCTATTGGGAGGTTAAGGAATACGAGCGCCATTTGAATGATTGGCAGCTGTCTCGATACTTCGAGATCATTTGATACTGATCATCTTGAAGGGCGCGAAATGGAGATGCCATGATTAAAATTGGAATATTAAAAGCAGACAGCGTGATGCCAGATTTACAGGGGGCACACGGAGATTATTCTGACATGTTCGAGCATCTTCTGACTGGAGTGGTAGAAGGGGTTGAGGTAATTGTCTACGACGTAGAACAAGGAGATTATCCAAATTTGATCGACGACTGCGCTGGTTATCTGATAACGGGTAGCAAGCGCAGTGTCTATGAGGATGAACCTTGGATCATCGCCCTTGGACAGTTTGTTCGAACCTTGCATCAGCGCAGAAAGAAACTGGTGGGAATCTGCTTTGGCCATCAGTTGGTGGCGCAAGAATTAGGCGGTAAAACAGAAAAAAGTCCACGTGGTTGGGGCGTTGGACGACATGAGACAGAGTTATTATTGGATCTCGGTTCAGATGTCCCTGCAGGTACTCGCTTTGGCTTGCTATCGAGTCATCAAGACCAAGTCTCTGAGTTGCCCGTAGGTGGCCGTGTGTTGGCGTCGAGTGCCTTTTGTCCCATTGCCGGGATGCTGGTGGATGATCATATCTTGACGTTTCAAGGTCATCCGGAATTTGGTGTTGCCTATGCTAGGGCTTTGCTCGATATTCGCAGAGCGGCAGTGGGCGAAGAAAAATTTTCGACTGCGATTGAATCACTGAGTCGTGCACCGGATCAGCAGCGTGTCGCTCGTTGGATCATTGATTTTATCGCCGGGTGATGGCCGGGGTGATTTAAACGGCTTCAAATGTCGATTCTTTCCATTTTGAGGTAATATTCGCAGACTTGTTCCTAAAGTAGCACGCACGAATCAAGGTAGGTGACTTGGGCTTTTTGCATCGAATTCCCTCTGAAATCTTCAGAGTCAGCGACCTTCGGGGCCGCGTTCCGGATCAAATCAATCCATCTTTTGCGTTGGCACTCGGTGCGACCTTGTCACAACATTTTCCAGAGGGTTTGATCGGCGTGGGTTTTGATACCCGAGCTTCCAGCGAAGAGTTGGCCGATGCGCTGAGAACGGGACTGGGTCGAAAGGGGCGAACGGTCATGGATCTTGGACGGTGTCCTACAGAGATTGTGGCATTTGCTGTTCAAAAGGGTTTGGTTGCGGCTGGTGTGATGGTGACCGCGAGTCATAATCCTGAACCAGACAATGGCTTTAAATTGTTCGGTGGTATTCGGGCAAAAGGTAGCACACGCAGGCTTTTGGACCGGGTCCGCAGTGATTTAAATCAGCAAAATATCTTTTCCTCGAAAACCAGATTGTCCTCCGAAGTTGCAGGCAACGAAAAGGTCAGGGCGTTACCACTGATTGACCAATATGTTGACGAATTGGTTGGGTCGAGAAGCTACTCTGTACAAGATCAACTGATCGCACTAAATGGTTTGAATGGGACTGCGAGGCTCGTTGCTGAGCCTTTGGCGGAACGATTAGGACTGAACGTGACTTGGCTTCATCAGACCACGGATGAATTGCCCGCCGAGGGGCCGGATCCGCTGAAGGCACGTCTCGTAGGAGAGATGTCGCGCTTTGTCCAAAGCTCAAATGCCGGTGTTGGTGTAGCATGGGATGGGGATTGCGATCGATGTGTTTTTTTTGATGGTGCTGGTGAGGTTATTGCTAACGCGCATACGATGGCGATTATGATTGATCACTTTTTGGCTGGGCGACCAGACCGAAAGGTGGTTCATGATACGAAACTTGTTCTGAGTGCTGAGCGTGCGCTCGAAAGACAGTCCGGCATTGGCATCAGAGTGGCCACTGGGTCTAGCCCGATGAGAGAGGCGTTGCTGGATACTGGCGCGGTGTACGGGGGGGAGTCTTCGGCCCATCATTATTTCGGGCAGCTCGGTGGTATTGATTCGGGTATGTTGGCTTGGCTCACGATGCTCGACGTTATCTCAAATTTAGATACAAGCTTGGCCGATGTTGCAGCGCGTTATCGAGCGGAGGTTGCGGTGGGCCCTGAACTGAGTTTTAAGGTCGACGATGTCACTGGGTTGGTGGATGCACTTGAGGGCATTCTCAAACCAAATGAGATCGATCTTGAAGTAGGGGCACTTCGATCTTTTGCTGACTCAGAATCGTTTCGAATGAGTATGAGCCCCTCAACAACCGAGGATCTGATGCGTTTTAATTTTGAATCGGCGCAGGATGCAGAAGTCTTGCACCAAAAGACCGCTGAAGTGCTGAACCTTATCGAGCCCTTCGCGGTAGAACGTGCATCCAGTGTTGCTTAGCGCTGAACAACCTTTTCAGACCTCACCAAAGCCAGGCCGCGCCGCGAACGCCGCTGGCGTCACCATGCTGGGCGCGAAGCAGCAGAGTATGTATCTGGTCTGAAAAGATATAGCGGCGCCATCTTCGGGTGATTTCATCACTAATCTCGGCAGCGTTCGACAAGCCACCCCCCAATACCACGCAATGCGGGTCAAGGATGTTAATGACGCTGGATAAAGCGAGTGCTGCAAGCTCGCAGTAAGTTTCAAAGACCTTCTGCGCGAGACTGTCATGGCGACGGGATGCGAAGATGTCTTTTGCTGGCAGGCTGCGTTCAGAGAGTAAACCATAAGAATGTGAAACTCCCGGACCTGACAACCAGGTTTCTATACAGTCGGTTTGCCCACAGTAGCAGGCGCGGCCCTCGTCCAGCGGCATAGAAAAGTCGGTATCTAATCGATGCAGCGGTAAGGGATTGTGTCCCCATTCCCCTGCGATGCCGTTGGGTCCACTCAGGAGTTTTTGATTAACGGTAATGCCGCCGCCAACGCCGGTCCCCAAAATAACACCAAAGACGGTTGGATTGTCCGCACCCGCGCCATCGATCGCTTCAGACAGGGTAAAGCAATCTGCGTCATTCGCGATTCGTATAGCCCGACCGGACCGATGCTCAAGGTCTCCTAGAAGGTCTCGGTTGTTGAGCGCTGTGGTATTAGAATTTTTCATCAAGCCGGTCTTTGTCGATCGTGAACCGGGGGTTCCAATACCGACGGGAAGCGCGGGAGACTGAGGTTCTGGGTCAATCCAATTAATTGCAGTGATCAATTGATCGAGAATGTGATCGTAATTCTGATGGGGTGTGTCGAAGCGATGTTTTGATTCAATTTGTCCCGCCGGGTTTAGTGCGACAATCTCTATTTTGGTTCCACCGAGATCGATTCCGAGTCGACGAGTTTCATGATGATCACTTTTTCGCAAAAGCATGTTAGGTCTAGGTGCCGCAGAATGTTCGGGCGACCCTTTCATTGGCTGCCGGTGCCTTAGCAAAATCAGACATTGCCAGCGCCTCGTTGAACGGATCCGTCACGGCTTCATTCAGTGCTTTGAAGGGTTCGAAATCGCTTTCTTGATAGGCCGCCTGAATCGCAAATTCGATTTGGTGATTGCGTGGAATGATCACCGGATTCGCGGTGCTGAGCTGAGTAGTGACTTGGTCAAGATTGGTTTCTAATGCCAAGGCCTGCCTCCATCGCTCTAACCAGGCAGCAAGACTAGGCTCTGGCTCTGAACCAGCGTCTGAGATGATCTGGTCCTTTAGCGAAGAAAAACTCAAAGTGTAATCCAGTTCGTGCTGTTCTAAGAGCGTCAAAAAATCGTTCAACAGCTCAGTGCTGCAGCTCGATGGGGTCAATCCCAGTTTGGCAGCACCAAGATCGTTAAATGCTGTCTCATAACGCTCAGGGAAGGTCGCTAGACAAGCTTTCGCAGCTTCGATGGCAGCTTCTTCGTTTCGATCAATGATCGGGAGCAGGGCTTGTGCCAAGGTCATTAAATTCCAGTGCGCGATGCTCGGTTGGTTCTGGTAAGCGTATCGACCTTGTTGGTCGATGGCTGAATAGACCGTGCTTTGCTTGAAGTTATCCATGAAAGCGCAGGGGCCATAATCGACCGTTTCGCCGCATATCAACATATTGTCGGTGTTCATAACACCATGGATAAATCCCAGGTTCTGCCACTGCGCGACCAGTTTCGCAAATTTCGTAATCACCGCATCAAGAAGGGCAATATAGGGTGACTCTTTGCCTTCCGCTTCTGGATAGTGGCGCGCAAGCGCGTAGTCTGCGAGCTTTTGTAGATTTTCCAGGTCCTGAGTGGCAGCAAAGTATTGAAACGTTCCGAATCGGATGTGACTACTGGCGATTCTGGTTAGGATTCCGCCGGGTTCAGCCGTCTCGCGATAGACCTGCTCGCCGGTCGCCACAGCGGCAAGAGCGCGTGTGGTCGGAACTCCCAGAGCGGCCATCGCCTCAGAAACAAGGTACTCTCTGAGCACGGGGCCGAGCGGCGATCGGCCATCTCCACCGCGAGAGTATGCCGTTGGCCCGGATCCCTTGAGCTGCAAATCAAAGCGATTTCCCTTCGTTAGAATTTCTCCCAGTAAAAGCGCTCGGCCATCGCCTAATTGCGGATTCCAGTGACCGAACTGATAACCGGCATAGACCGTTGCAATAGGCGTTGCGCCGCTGGGCAGCGTATTCCCTGAAAAAATTCCTAGCGCCTCCTCAGAGTTAAGCCATTGCTCATCGATGGACAGCTCAGCAGCCAACGAAGGATTAATCTGGATCATCGCAGGGCGCTGTACAGGTTGGAGCGCCTGGTGCTGATGAAAACCCTCGGGCAGTCGGCTGTAGGAATTGTCAAAAGTTATAGGTGCACTCATGTCGAAACTTTAGCACAATGCAGGAGATTCTTTGGTAACTCCTGCGGAGCTCAGCATGTTATTTGATTCGCCAGATTCATTTGAGGACTGGATTGCGACCGCTGGTTTTTCTGAGGTAGGGGAGCGCCACGGCTGTGCTTGCTGCTCGGCGCTGCCGGCGCTGCTCAGCGAGATCACGGGGGAAACGGCGCCTTTACTAGAAGCCGAGCATTGGGCCGAGCGAGGCCATGCCCCTGATGCACGGGTCGATGGACTGTGGATCAATGCTCAAGTCTTTACAATGGATGATGCGCTACGGGTTGTAGATGCTTTGGCGGTCAAGGAAGGACGCATCCTTGCGGTAGGAAAGCGTGCGGAACTTGAAGCCGAGTTCGGCGACGATCTGACACTCATCGATGCGGAAGGCCAAATCATTGTCCCTGGTTTTATTGAGCCCCATATGCATTTTCTGCCAATTGCGACGATCGGCCGTTTGGAAGACGTAGGCCCCTATCGATTTCCAAAAACCGAAGATGCGATGCGACATTTAGCCACTTTGACGACGTCGCTTGAAGACGGTCAATGGTTAATGGGTCGTCAATTTGATCCTGCGCTGCAGGAGGGGCCAGAAACCTTAACCCGCTGGATGCTCGACGAGGTTTCGAGCACGCATCCGATTCTGATTTATAACGCTTCGCTGCACTTTGCCTATTGCAATTCGATGGCGCTAGAAGTGGCTGGGATCGATGAAAATACCCCGGATGACCCGGCATCGCCCTACGGCCGAGATGAGAAAGGTTTTCCGAACGGGGTGCTCAAGGGCGGCAGGGCGATCGGGAGTGTTGTTAAGCACAACGCCCAGCAGCGCAACTATGATTTAGCGTCTGCGGCCCTAGATGTCTGTGCCCGCGCCAATGCTAAGGGGATCACGACATTTTGTGATCAGGCAACGGGAATGGTGCAAGGAACTAAAGAAATCGAGCTCTATCAGGCCATGGCGCAGTCCGGCCGAATGACTGCACGCCTACGTTACTCACTGAGCTACGCTCTTGAGTCCCAATGGGATGACCTTGGTATACAGTTTGGCCATGGCAGCGAATGGGCCCGGGCGGTGGGTTGGAAAATTGTCTCGGATGGCTCCAATCAAGGCTTTACTGGATTGCAAAGGGCGCCCTATCTGTTTCGAGAAGATCAAGGACTGGCTTACGTCGAGCCTGACCGGCTCAATGAAATGGTCTTAGAGCGTACTCAACGAGGCTGGCCTTTGGTAATTCATGCTAATGGCGATTTGGCGATCGACCGTGTACTCGATGCCTTTGAGGCAACACAGGATGCGGGTTTAGAGCTGAACGCGCCTTGTCGTATAGAGCACTGCAGCATTCTCCACGACGATCAGATCCAGCGTATTAAAGCGCTCGGATTGTCGCCCAGTTTTCTGATTGGGCACGTCTATTACTGGGGGCACGCAATGCGGGATCAGGTGTTTGGAGAGGCTAAAGCGGCGCTGCTCGATCGAACGGGTGCCTGTGAGGAGGAAGGCATTCGATGGACTTTGCATTCCGATGAGCCTGTTACTGAAATGGGCCCGCTTCGATGTATTGAGAATGCTGTCACGCGTAGCCTGTGGAAGGAGCCGGGTAACCAGCTGGCACCTCAAGAAGCCGTCAGTGTGATGGCGGCCTTGCGGGCCATGACCATTGACGCGGCTTGGCAGTGTCATTCCGATCACGAAATTGGGTCCTTGGAGGTTGGCAAATGTGCCGATTTTGTTGTGCTGGCTCAGGACCCACGCTCTGTGCCGCTTGATCAAATCAGTGAGATCAAAGTGCTCGAGACCTATGTCGATGGGCGAAAAGTGTATTCTGCTAGGCCAGGAGCATCGGACGAGGTCTAGTCAATCATGCTTGGCATTCAAGTTGATATTCATCGGCCGGTCAGAACAGAAGAGCGCTTCGCCTGAGGCTACGGGTCAAGGCATTTAGAGGGATCGGTGGGCTTTGTCCGTATCTCTGAAAAAATGGCTGATGTGCGGGATTCGTTTTGATTGTCGCCCGCTGTAAGGCCAAAAAATAACCAACAAAACATGATGAACGCGGTATGCCGCACAAGGGGAGAGGGTCGATGAACGGTGCAGAGAGTATGTTGGAAACGCTGATTAATAATGGCATCGAGGTTTGTTTTTCAAATCCAGGAACCTCAGAAATGCACATGGTGGCAGCCATTGGAAAGAGCCAGAGGATGCGATCAATTCTGAGTTTGTTTGAAGGGGTCTGTTCTGGTGCCGCAGATGGCTATGCCCGCATGGCTGGAAAACCGGCGCTGACCCTGCTTCACTTGGGTCCAGGGCTGTCGAATGCCTCGGCAAACCTGCACAACGCCAGGAAAGCGTTTTCTCCAGTGATTAATTTAATTGGCGATCATGCAACCTATCACAAACGATTCGATGCCCCGCTCAATTCGGACGTTGAGGGCCTCTCAGCGCCTGTCTCGCATTGGGTCAAAACCGTGTCGAGCGCCGCAGATTTGCCGGCTGATGCGGGTAAGGCCGTTCAGGTTGCGATGGAAAAACCAGGGCGAATTGCGACATTGATCATTCCCGCTGATTGCGCTTGGGATGAGTCGGTGAGTCCAGTCTCTGCTTTGCCAATGCCGGATGCGCCGTTGGCAGATCAGGGTGCAATCGATCAGGCAGCGGAGTGGTTGACCAACGGTCGGCGAACGACGTTGATGATGTCCCATGGGGCGCTGACTGAGGAGAGCCTTGCCCTGGCCAATCAAATCGCCCAGGCAACCGGCGCAAAGATCATGTGCGACACTTTTACGCCTCGACTCGCCAGAGGTGAAGGCCGCTGTGATATCGAAAGGCTAGGTTACTTCGCGGAACAAGCAACGGTTCAACTCGAGGACGCTGAGCAGCTGATTATGGTGGCCAGTAAGGCGCCGGTTGGGTTCTTTGCTTACCCTGGAAAGCCCAGCGAGTTTTATCCAGAAAGTTGTGCGCTGCATACCCTCAGTCGGGTTGAAGAAAGCGCTGTTGACGCCCTGAGGCGGCTCGTGGATCAAATTGGGGCCAGCGGTCTCGCGCCGCAGCGATTGGCTTTGGTAAAGCCTGATTTGGCTTCCGGCGAGTTGACCCTTGAGAGTATGGCTCGAGCGGTAGGTCATTATCTTTTGACCGATACCATCATTGTTGATGAAAGCGCGACCTCTGGCGCCTTTATGCCGGCAATGACGCGAAATTCGGAGCCCCATGACTGGCTGTCCCTCACAGGAGGGTCCATTGGTTATGGGCTTCCTGTGGCGATCGGTGCCGCGGTGGCCAGTCCCGATCGAAAGGTTTTGTGCCTGCATGGCGATGGCGGCGCGATGTATACCATTCAAGCGCTTTGGACGATGGCGCGGGAGGACCTTGATGTTTGCGTGGTGATATTCGCCAATCGTAAGTATCAGATTCTCCAGGTCGAGCTTGCAAGAGTTGGTGCGCAATCGATGAACAAGCAAACGCTGGATATGCTAGATCTGAGCAATCCAGATATTGATTTTGTGAAGCTCAGTGAGGGAATGGGTGTTCGGGCTTCAACCGCGACCACAGCCGATGAATTTAATCAGCAGCTGGCGACAGCAATGAAGACCCGTGGGCCTTGCTTAATCGAGGCGGTCTTTGATTAGGTTAGACGCTCGAGTGTGGTGGTGCACGCATCGATCTGTTTTAAAACATCCTCCGTTTCACTAGAGCGTAGTGCAAGAAGTACTCGATCAACCCCCGCCTCTTGATATTCTCTGAGAGTATCGTAATCATTCGGTGCCCCAAAAACAGAGGTTGAAACGGTCTCGAAGTCCCGGCCGACCTCTGCGCAGACCTGCTTGAATCTTGCCATATTCGCGCTCGCATCAAATCCGTTGCGCGCCCGCGGCAGCCAACCATCGGCATAGCGCGCGATTCGGCGCAGGGTGTGATTCGTTTCGCCCCCTATTAGAATCGGGGG
>Ga0213863_10001807_pt1 | contig 15397 bp, 15 predicted proteins | sample PICome_8_FD_160128 | JGI IMG/M metagenome (GOLD analysis project Ga0213863, IMG submission 160128) | Coastal seawater microbial communities near Pivers Island, North Carolina, United States - PICO497 | ecosystem: Environmental > Aquatic > Marine > Coastal | place: USA: North Carolina... | reverse complement strand
CGTGCGTCTTACAAAGCACGTCACGCCAAGAATATTGCTAAAGGCAAAATGTCAGCAGCATATTGGGCAGATAAAGTAAAATGGTGAGAAAAGTTGCAAAAGACAAAAAATCAGGAGTACCTAAAAAATATTTATCTGGTACTGCAGGCTCTAAGCGAGCAGAACTATCCAGGCTAATAAAGAGAATAGCCAAGCTAGCGAAGGAAGGAAAAACTATTCCACGTTCGTTAATTAAAAGGAGAGTTGAACTTGGCCGCAAGAAAAAGAAAAGCCCCGTCAAGAAAAAGAAAAGCACCCGCGCGAAAAAGAAAACCACTAAGCGCCGCTACTAAAGCTACTTTAAGACGTAAAGCAGCGAAGAAAAAGAATATTACTTATGGCACGCTAGCAAAAGTGTATCGTAGAGGTCAAGGAGCATTTTTAACTTCTGGCTCTAGACCTGGAGTAGGCATGGCACAGTGGGCCATGGGAAGAGTTAATTCATATTTACGAGGCTCTCGTAAGCATGATACTGATCTTCGTAGGAAAAAGAAAAAATGAGATATAAAACTAAACGAGCAGCTAGAAAGGCCGCTAAACGTATAGGACTACGAGGCATCCACTCTCATGGTAGAGGGAAAAATAAAGTTTACATGGCAGGAAGTACACACGCTGCTTTTGAAAGAGCAAAGAAAAGGAAGAAAAAATGACAGAAGAGCCCAAGGTATTCCATCCAGCAGATACTAATGGAGATGGACAGGTATCGAAAGAAGAGGAACAAATGTACCTTGAGTTCAAAAGAAAAGAACTTGAAGATGCCGATGCTATGCGAGATGCGCAGAGAAACATGACCTGGTTCGCACTAGGTGGTTTGTTGCTCTATCCCTTCGCTGTAGTACTGGCATCACTAGCAGGCTTAGATCAAGCTCAAGGTACATTAGGCGATATGGCACCAACATATTTTGTTGCTGTTGCAGGTATAGTTGCTGCGTTTTTTGGTTCGCAAGCATTAACTTCTAAAAATAAAACAGGTAAATAATGTGGCAGTTGAAGTAAGTAGAAAAGATATAGTTACAACAGAAATATCGGAAATAACATCCCCAGATAGATTTTTAAAGGTGCCAGCACCTTCTTACTTGGAGATGCTAAACATTGACCCATTGCCGTCTCAGATGGCAATGGTTAATGCAGTAAATAATCCTAAGTACAGATTTATAGTAGCAGCACTCTCCCGCAGACAAGGTAAAACATATATAGCCAATATTATTGGCCAGTTAGTCACTCTTATACCTAACTGCAACGTACTTATCATGTCGCCCAACTATTCTCTATCACAAATTTCTTTCGACTTGCAGAGAAGTTTAATAAAACACTTTGACTTAGAGGTTACTAAAGATAATGCAAAAGATAAAGTTATTACTCTTTCTAATGGGTCTAATGTTCGCATGGGTTCTATCAATCAGGTCGACTCCTGTGTGGGACGAAGCTACGACCTTATTATATTTGATGAAGCCGCCCTTACAGACGGCAGAGATGCTTTCAACGTAGCTCTTCGACCTACTCTTGATAAGCCCAACTCTAAAGCTATATTCGTATCAACACCTCGGGGTCGAAACAATTGGTTTTCAGATTTCTACTATAGAGGCTACAGCGATGAGTTTCCAGAGTGGTGTTCAATCAAAGCAACTTACCAAGATAATCCTAGAATGACTGAGTCAGATATTTTAGAGGCTCGTAAGTCTATGTCAGAAGCAGAATTTAAACAAGAATACGAAGCTGACTTTAATACTTACGAGGGGCAGATTTGGAGGTTTGACTTTGAAGGACAAGTAAAAGACTTATCTCAGTTTGACACTAGTAAAATGGACGTATTTGCAGGGCTTGACGTAGGCTATAAAGATCCTACTGCATTCTGTGTAATTGCATATGATTGGGATTTAGAGCAGTTTTTCCTAGTAGATGAATACTTAGATGCAGAACGAACTACAGAACAGCATGCTGTAGAGATACAAAGACTAATAGATAAGTGGGGTATTGATTATATTTATATTGACTCCGCAGCACAACAGACCAGATTTGATTTAGCACAGAACTATGATATTTCTAGTATAAATGCTAAGAAGTCAGTTTTGGATGGCATTGGACATGTTGCAGGAATAGTCGATAATAATACTTTGTTTGTAGACCAAGCATGCAGCCATACTCTAGCAAGTTTAGACGCATATCAATGGGATAGCAATCCCAACCTTATGAAAGAAAAGCCAAAACACAACATGGCATCGCATATGGCTGATGCACTCCGCTATGCTCTATACTCATTTCAAACCAGTGGGGGCACATTCTAGTGCAGGTAAGAAAAATAGTGTTTGACAATAAACCCTAAAGTAGTTATAATTTTGGATAAGAAAATGGAACTGAAAAGAGATTTAGTAAAATACATTAGAGATAAGGCGAAGTCGAAATACAAAAAAGGATGTGAATGCGAGATTTGTGGAGACACTGTAAAACTTGACTTTCACCATTTTCACAGCCTTACTCGATTAGTAGATAAGTGGGTTAAGCAAGAAAAGCTAGAGCCCTATCTCGTCTTAGAATGGCGAGAAGAGTTTATTGAAGAACATGACGCAGAGTTATATGAATATACTGCTACGTTATGCCATAAGCACCATTTGCAACTACACTCTATATACGGCAAAGACCCACTTCTAAGTACTGCCTCAAAGCAGGAACGCTGGGTAAAAATTCAAAGAGAAAAACATGGCTTGGTATGATAATATCTTAGGAAGAAAAGTTGAGGAGGCAGTTGAAAAGCTGAATCCTGTTCAACAATACATACAAGAACATCATACTAGTAGAGAACCCCATGGGGACTATGAAACATTTTACGAAGAACTAGAAATAGTTAATCGTGGTGTTAATATGATTGTAGATGATGTTGCAGAGATTCCTGTTCGAGTGGGCCCGCCTACAAAAGGTAAGAGTGTTATAAAAGGAATAAAAAGATCTAAAGTAGAACTACTACTTAATGTAGAGCCGAATTTATTTCAAGATATTAGCACTTTCAAAAGAAACTGCATTACAGACTACTTACTAGATGGCAATATCTTTATTTATTTTGATGGTGTACATTTATACCATATTCCTGCAGATAATGTTCAGATTCAAGGAGATCCAAAAAACTACATAGAATACTATGAGTATAATGACGTACGTTTCTCCACTGATGAAATCATACATATCAAAGAAAACTCTTTTCACGATATATACAGAGGTGTTTCTAGATTAAAACCTGCTGTACGTACTATGAAAATTATTAAGTCTATGCGTGATTTTCAAGATAACTTTTTTAAGAATGGAGCAGTGCCAGGCTTAGTTCTTAAATCCCCAAATACTCTTTCAGAAAAGATTAAAGAAAGAATGATGCAGTCATGGAGTGCTAGATATAGACCTGACTCAGGCGGTAGACGTCCATTGATTCTAGATGGGGGTATTGAAGTAGATGATCTTACAAATGTAAATTTTAAAGATTTAGACTTTCAAAATGCTATATTAGAAAATGAAAAGGTTATAGCAAAAACTCTTGGAATACCTTATCTTCTTTTTGATTCTGGTAATAACGCAAATATTCGTCCAAATATGCGAATGTATTATTTAGAAACTATACTACCAATCAATAGAAAAATAAACTATGCCTTAGAAAGGTTCTTTGGATTCGATATTAAAGAAGATACTACAGAGATTCCTGCCTTACAGCCAGAGCTTAGAGATCAATCCGCTTACTACAGTTCTTTAGTAAACGGGGGTATCATTACTATAAATGAAGCTAGAGAGCGTTTAGGATATGAGGCTATGGAAGGACAAGATAATATACGAGAACCCGCAAATATAGCCGGTTCAGCCGCCAACCCAGATCAAGGCGGTAGACCTACCGAGGAGCAAGAAGATTAATATACGAAATAGAAAAGACAAGATATGCACAGAGGCCGCAATGTACTTTGCAGAGATAGGAGAGATTCCTAAAAAGTATGCAGATCTTCCAGAACAAGATAAGCCAACTGCAGTTTTACGCAGAAGTTGGAGACGACATTTTCGTAATTGGGCAGCATTCATAGCGGATGTACAGAAAAGAGAACCCGAACTGTGTAATTTAGCTACTAAAAAGGTAGAACCTAAAGTAGAACCTAAAGTAGAACCTAAAGTAGAACCTAAAGTAAATCCTTTAGATTTACTCAGGGCAAGTACTACAGAGAAATAATATGGATAAAATCTTACATGTAGCCTCTACGTTCAAGTCTCATGAGAATGATGATGGTAGCGTTATGATTCGAGGTATGGCAAGTACTAACCACTCTGACCGAGCTGGAGATATAATCTCTGCAGATGCTTGGACTAAAGGTGGTTTAGAAAATTTTAAAAATAACCCTGTAATTTTATTTAATCACGACTATGATAAACCAATTGGTCGTGCAACAGGCGTTAAAGTAACAGAAAATGGACTAGAGTTAGAAGCAAAGATTAGTAAATCTGCTCCTGCTGCAGTCTGTGAACTAGTAAAAGACGGTGTTCTTGGAGCCTTTTCCGTTGGTTTCAAAGTCAAGGATGCTGATTACCTAAAAGAAACTGACGGATTAATGATTAAGGATGCTGAGTTGTTTGAAGTATCGGTTGTATCGGTACCATGCAATCAAGCAGCTACTTTTTCACTAGCGAAGTCATTTGACTCTCAAGAAGAGTACAATGAGTTCAAGAAAACTTTCACCAATCGTGTAGATCTAACAGGTCAGTCTCTGACCAAAGAAGATGAAATTTCATCCAACCTGGTTAGTGACACACCTACAAGCTCCGATTTATCGGAAAAACAGGAGATCAAAATGGATTCTAAAGAACCCACAATCGACTTGGAAGCATTTGCTAAGAAAGTAGCTGATGAAACTGCTGCTAAAATTGCAATGAAACAAGCCGAACAAAAAGCCGCTGATGAAGCGGAACAAAAAGCTGCTGCTGAAGCAGCCGCTCAAAAAGCTGCTGAAACAGAAGCAGTAGAAAAAACTATCCGTACTGGTATTGAAACTGGTGCAGAGCGTTTAGCTGCTGACATGGAAGCTGATTTTGCGAAGGCAAAAGACGGCGAAATGGCTGAGATTACTAAAAAGTATGAAGCTGATCTTAAAGAAAAAGCTGAAGAGTTAGAAGCTATGCGTAAGAGCAAGCGTGACTTTTCTGGTCGCTCAACTTCTGGTGATTTAACTGCATTCGGTCAAGACTTCTTACACGCTAGCGTTGTAGGTAAAGTCTTAGGTAAGCCTATGGACCAAACTGCATTAGGCCAAGAAGTTCTTAACAAAGCTAATGTTGCTTACTCAGGTGCTGTAAACCAGGTTGCTATCGATGCTTTTGAAGAGAATATTCGATTAAACTATCGAGTTGCTAACTTCTTTAAAGAAATGCAAGTTACTGCACAGAAAACTGTCATTCCTGTAGGTTTAGAGCCTACTGCTGCTGCACAAAATGGTGGCGGTATTGGTACTGATGCTAACCGAATTGCAGACGGTGGCGGAACTGATGGCGAATACGCATTAGGTAACGTTTCTTTAGACGTTAACCGAATCATTGCTGGTCAGTTTATTGATAACAATACTGATGAGCAAATCGTTGCTACAGTAATGCCTATCATCATGAATGCTTTAGCGCATTCTCAAGCTAAGAAAGTTGAAAAGACTATTATCAATGTTATTGATGATGCAAGTGCTACTGACGAAGGTACTGGAGCGACTATGGCTCGCCTAGACTTGTTAGCAGGTCGTACAGCTCTTGGTATTCTTGGTGTTGATCCAACTAAACTACTTTACATCTTATCTGTAGACGCTTACAACGAGTTACTCGCTGAAGGTGAATTCGATGATGTACAATTAGTTGGCAATGCTGCTTCTAAGCTTACTGGTACTATCGGTAACTTCTACGGTTCGCCTGTAGTAGTCTCTGATCAAGTTAATACTGATGGTGACGGTCTTGTTGTTAATACTGACGCATTTATTATTCCACGTATGCGCGGTGTTCAAATTGAGACTGATTACGAAGTTGCTAATCAGCGTACAGCTATTGTATCTAGTCAAACTATGGGCTTCACTCAGATCATCTCTGGTGTAGGCGCATCTGTGGTTCGACCAGCAGAATAATAGTAGTATACTACTTAACTTCGGGGTGGTTCGCCACCCCCAAGTTTTTACTAATGGGTTTATAATATGACAGTTTCAATTAATGGTACAGATCTAATTTCTCTTGCAGACTATAAAACGTTGGCAGGAATTTCTTCGTCTAGTGAAGATACAAAATTAGAGGCTTTAATTGATTCAGTGAGCCAATTAGTAAAAACTTATTGTGGAGTTAGTTTTGTAGACTTTTATTCAAGCGCTAAGACTGAGTACATTTCAAATTTATATGCTACTCATTTGCTCCCGCTTACGGAAAGTCCTGTAAGACAAGTACAATCTGTTAAGGAACGATCTTCCCCAACAGATGACTATACAACTCTAGCAGCGAATACAGACTTTGTACTAGATAGTACAACAGACTCTTTATTTAGAGTAGAGGGTACAGGGTACAAAAGTTGGGCGTCAGGTCCAAACTCTGTAGAAATAGTTTATACAGCAGGCTATGAAGCTTTACCTAAGGATTTAAGATTAGCGGTAGTAGACTTAATTACTTACTACCATAAGAACGAACAAAAACAAAGACAGACTATTGCAGGCGCTACACTACAAAATAGTAGCACTACTAGTCGCAGTGATCATATAGGATTCCCAGACCATATTAAGAGAGTCCTAGATTTATATAAACTTCTGTAATGGCTCGCAAGAATCTAATAGATACTTTAAATCTTATAGAGAAGAGAATATACAGGAGTTCAGCAGAGTTCAGAAAGTTAGTTTCAGATAGAAAAGCGCACTCCATAACTATAGATAAAAGAGATTTAATTTTTCAAGTTACCGCAGAGATGAAATTTAGGTTGGGGGTTAAAGAGCTTACTGAAGAAATGCAGAAAGTAATAGAGCGTCAAGTTACTATTATGTGCAGAAAGTTTTATAGCACTCTGCACCCTAAAAAGTTTAATAGTGGCAGAAAGACGTACGAAACTAGTGGGTTAACAGGTACTGCGACTAGTTTTACTGTAGTATATGCTGCAAAAAGCATAACGGATACAACGAATGTATTTAAACGCTTTAAGACTATAAAACAGCAAATACAAAAACCACTGCTCCAGGCTCTAAACAAAGAAATAGCAAGCCTGAACAAAGGAAAACAAAAAGGCAATAGGTTCAGTAGTATAAACGCTAGAGGAGCAGGCTTTTTAGATATAGGCCATGGTGATGATTCAAGTGTTAGTTTACAGAGACAGAAAGAGGTAAACAAAGCTTTATTTGACTTTGATACTAAAGGAAATCCTTTAGCCTCTAAATTCTTAGGTGAACTAAAAGATAATTTAAAATTGTCTGCAAGTAAACTAGATGGAAAAACTGCAGATACTATTAGCATCTCTTTGGAAAGTAAGAATATAAATAGAGACTCTTTTTCAAAAGGAGAAGTAGCAGGGCTAAATAAAGCTCTAAAAGCAGAGATGGAAAGACTTGGGGCATCTTACTGGGCTAACCAAGAGGGTTCAGATTCCATGGCCACAAAGCTCGAGAAAAAACTTGTAACCGAGCTATCTAGTTCTATAAAAGGAAAGAAAAAAGTAACTAGAGCTAAGAAAGGCAAGATACAGAAAAGTAAAGTTACAAAAGTTAAGTCTAAAGGTAAAACTAGTAAAGCATCTATGGGAAGGGCTTTTAAGGGCACTTCCAAAGCAGCAACTAAAAAGCGTAATACACAAAAAGGTCTTTCTTCCGCACCTTTACAGATGTTAGGCATTATAAATGAGCAGTTACCCGAAGAAGTACGAGAGAATATGCAAGCACCTAGGCTTCAGAATAGAACAGGTAGATTTGCAAATAGTGTAAGAGTTACCGATATAGCGGTAACTAATACGGGGTTGCCTAGTGTTGGATATACCTATGACAGAGATAACTACGGGCAGTACGAAAAGAGTAGTGGTTCTCGTTGGGCAGATACAGATAGAGACCCAAGAACATTAATTGATAAATCTATACGAGAAATAGCAGCAGGCTTAGCTATCGGTAGATTCTTTACTCGGAGAGTATAATGGCAACAAGAGACTATACAACTAGACGTCAAAGCATTGTAAATGCTCTTGTAGTAAAGTTAAAAACTATAGATGGAACTTCTGGGTTTTTATCTGATGTAAGCAATAATGTAAGTCCGAGGCTAAAGTTCTGGGATGAAGTAGATGATTTTCCTGCACTCCACTTAAACTGTGGACAGGAGACAAGAGAATACCAAGGCGGTGGGTTTAAAGATCGCTATTTGAACATAACTATACGCTGTTATGTTAACGAAGAAGACGCTGTAGAAGCCTTAGATAAGTTACTAGAAGATGTAGAAACAGTAGTAGAAGAAAATTCTCGATTAGCATACACAGATAGACAAGGCGCACCACAGGCCACTCACCAAATCTCAATAGTTAGTATAGATACTGACGAAGGAGTACTCGACCCTTTAGGTGTAGGAGAGATTCTACTCGAGGTTCGATATTAGAAAATACTGGCACGAACAAACGTTCAAGACCAAGTCTTTTCAAGAATACACATAGGAGATAAACTATGGCTGATAACTTTCTATTTAATCGTAATACAGAGTTTTATATTGAATCGGGCGACACCATTTGGCAAATTCCGATTTTAGAAGGATACTCTTTTTCACAAGCACAAAATGTGGGTGAAATCACACTTAATGAAGCATCAACTAGCTCAGGCGGATCACGTCGTGGCCGTAAAATGCACGTTAACTCTTTAGCACCCGTAGAATTTTCATTCTCTACTTATATGAGACCAATTATATCTAGTAATGGCGATACAGGGGGCTGGGAAGGTACTGGCTCTGATGATCATCATCACGCCGTAGAGGAAGTACTTTGGGCCTTACTCGTTAATGCAGGGGCGTTTACAAAAAGTAATGGTGACACAGAAGCTGTCTGGGCAGCTGGTATCACAGGCACAACCTCAAGTTTAACCATTGACTTTACTGGCTCTGAGAAAAGCTCACTTACTACTGGCTTTAGCGCATACTTTTTATTAAACGGATCCACAGGTACGTCAGGCGAAATGCAACAGTATCAAATTACTAACTGTGTTATTAATGAAGCTACAATTGATTTTGACTTAGATGGCATTGCTACTATTCAGTGGTCGGGCTTCGGAGATAAAATTATAGATAATGGACAGGATGATATCACTCCTACAATTTATGAAGATATTGATGATACAAGTAACTTTATTCGTAATCGCCTTACCTCGTTAGCCATTACTAATGATAATACCTTATCTTCAGGAACGCATCAGATTACCTTAACCGGTGGTAGCATGACAATCTCAAATAATGTTACATATCTAACCCCAGAAACTTTGGGTGTTATCAACAGACCTTTAGGAAATATAACAGGCACTCGTAACGTATCGGGCAACTTAACTTGTTACTTGAATAGCGAAGCTGCAGCAAGCGCTGATTTATTCGAAGATATCCTTGAGAGTAATAACGGTACGGGTAGTGATCTAGTAACTAATGACTTCAATTTAGTACTTTCTATTGGAGGCACTACGGCACCAAATGTAACCATAACTATGGCTACATGTCACTTAGAAATTCCTACACACTCTTTTGACGATATTATCTCTACAGATGTAGCGTTTCATGCTCTACCTTCGAAGTTAGATCCTTCTGCAGCAGGAGAGTTTGAAATTAGTAGTATCGTTTATAAAGGTACTGTAGGTTAATTTTGTTTTATTATCTTGTAAGATAAAGGCGGGGGCTTCGGCCTCCGTTTTTTTAAGGAAAAAATATGTCTATTCAGTCTAAAAGCCAAACCCAATGTTTCATAGAGTTAGATAATATTCTATGGAAAGTGCCTGTATCTGACTATAGTTTTTCACAAGATATAAATCAGGAAGAGATTGTTAGAAATGAAATGGCCTCAGACACCGGACGTGTTAATAGAGCTATATCAGTAGAAACTACTGGCATTAACGCAGGAGAATGGTCAGTTACTGTACCAATGCGACCCACTAAATCTACGGGGTCGGGAACAGGCAGATCCTCTATAACAGCAGGGCATCACCATCCAGTAGAGGAGCCTTTGTGGGCTATGATGCAGGCAGGAGATCCTGTAGCTATTAAATACCCCTCAGTAAATTTATCAGAATTGCCTCAGTATCGAAGAGCTACCTGGACTCTAGATCAAGTATCTACTAATTTGGATGGTAATTGTACGACCTGCGGCACTAATGGTACAGACCTTTGGTACTCAAATGATGAAGACCACCGAGTAGATTTATACGTATTTCCAAAACTAACAAACTACTATCAAGATTACGCTCGTGATTTTGATTGGACACTAACAACTTCGGGTAATACATATACAGAAGCCGATGGAGGCATTCCCTTAGGTAGAGTTTGGACTATCAATGGTGCTTATATGGCCCAGATAAGGGATGATATTGACCCCAACAAGCCTATCTTTTTTGTATACTCTAAACAAGGTAGTGCTACTTATGGCGGTTCAGCGCATGACCCTCAACCAGGAAAAAGTTATTTTCTACTTAGCCTAATGCTCCCTAAAGACAAATCACTTGGTGAGTTTATCTCTGCGTATGGAGACATAACAATAGGAGCCACTGCTAAAAACTCAGTGTCTGTAGAAGGAGTAGACTCTAGCCAGCTTGCTTCAAAATGGTCTATGGGTATGGAAAGCTCACAATATGAAGAGCTTGCAGATGCACATATGTACTTCGTAACAGATAAACCACAGGTTAGTTTCCCCGCAGGTACCGTAAACTCTAGTAATACTTTAATCGCTACAGAAGATAAGCACTGGAGCTCTATTAGATGGTATTTACATACGCAAGATAGAACCACAACTTTTGGGCAAAAAGGGGCAATACAAAAAATTGTTCTAAATAGTAATTTATATGGGGGAAGAGAAGTTCCCGGCTTAGTTGGTCCTTGGAAAGTAGCAGGATTCAGAGAATATAATAGTAATGGAGATCCTCTGTATAACAGAGAGTATTATATATACCCTGATAAAGTCACTAGACTAGGAGTTGACTATACGATAGATAAAGTTAATGGAACTTGGAATGATGGAACAACCACCTTTCCGGCCCCTACTGTAAAATTTACTGTCGATGCTGGGAATGCAGGATTACCTATTCTAGGTTATGTAGCTGTTAGTGGCTCAAAGAAAAACAGCCCATTACCTCATCCTCAACTTCCGGGTCGTTATACTAGAGAATCTGCAGGATTTGTTGCGGGCGACATACTTACAGTGCTACAAGGAACGTTAGATGACGATGGGAATACTTTATCTACTGATGTACAGTTCATTGTTGATAGTGCAGGCAGAAATGAAGAATATATATACAATACTAGAATTTGGGGTACAGTTACGGATCAATACGAGTTATTTGGAAGCGGAGATCCTGAGTGGATAAATGATAATTTCTACATAGAGTCAACTTCCCACAGAACGGGAGACGTAACTTCATATACTCCACACTCAGCATCTGGACAAGATTTTAGGCGAGTAGTAACTCAGGCTATTACTCCTTCTGGAGTTAATGATGCTAATACTGCTACGCTTACCGCCTCCAATGCTAATATTCGAGTAGGTGCAATTATTACGACAACGGGGCCGGGGCTAGATCATCCAGTTTATGTTGCAGCAATAAGCGGTACAACTCTAACTTTTAGTGGAAATGTAACATTAGATGCAAATGCCGTACTAACCTTTGTAGACTACCCAGAAAATGCGGGCTTGGCTAAGGGTGAGTATAGGTGGTTCAATGATAATAATAAAAACATACTAATAATGCGTGAAACAGATGCTCAACTTGCAGGTGGAGTATCGGGTAATGATGTAGTTAAAATATACAAATCTAAAAGTCGACACTCTGGAGGCAGCTCTGTAATTAAACTAAACTATTGTTTAGCGTCTTCCGCCTCTATAGACTTCGATATGGATTCTGTAGCTCAAATACAGTGGTCGGGAGTATTTGCTCGGCTAGAGCACGAGGCCGATAATTTTACTATTGCTTCTACAGCTCCTTCGTCTCCCAAAGCAGGGGATATTTTTTATGATATAGATGATGATACAGTATCTATACGAGATGGGAACAATACAGCGTGGAGAGATTGTATAACAGAAGGTACAGATTCTTCTAGTAATTTTATTCGCAATAAACTAACTACTGTAGGGCTGGATAGTTATTTATCGGAGAGCTCTTTAAACACTATAAATGCTTATCCCTTTAGAACAGATGGTGATGCTGTTAGTGGCTTCTCTAACGGCCGTCTGTTACCTGGTCTAGCATCAGAAGCTGATCAAACTTACAATATCGTCTTTAAAGAGTTAGATCTTAGTCTCTATGCTCCGGGACTTGAGCAAGCGTACGCTACAGCCTTATTTAGTAGCTCTGAGTTACTTCTCGCCATGGACTACTATGCAGACGTTACTGTAGCAGTGGATGGACTAAGCTATGGATACGCTATCAGAAGCATTAATTCGACAGAACTATCTCTCAGTAGTAGATCGGCAATCTTAGTAGTTACTCCAGATACTTCGAAACCTTTCTCCATCTCGCTATTACTAACAGATAAACACCAAGCAAGAAAATATAATACTTTAGCGGAGTGGAACGCCGCAGAAGTTCAAGTTACTATTAAGCCTAAAGGTAATTTTTACAATCCAGTGGAAGGCTCTACGCTTATATCACCAACAAGTATTCCTGTAGTATCGGGAAATATTAAAATAGAACAGAGTGTGCAACCTATTTACAGTAATCTTCTAGGGCAAACGGATCAGCCTTTGGCAGGAATTGTTGGGCCTCGAAGAGTTTCCGGGTCTTTAACAGCGTACCTAGATTCTAATACTTCACAGATAGTATCTGATATTGAGTCATCCAGGTACTACGTATCAACAGATATTGAAATTGGGGATAGTGCTTTATTTACTAGGGAGTACTCAAGAGACGGAGAAAGCAAACGCCCGCCGACAACGCATATGGTAGTTAATCTAGGGGGTTCTTATGGAGACTCTAATACTGCCAGTTTTATTATGCCTGCATGTGTTTTTACAGTACCTGAGTATAATTTTGACGATGCAATTACTACCACTATTAATTTTAAAGCACTTAGTACATATAACACTGAACAGTACTCAAGTTCTTCAGCTAGTGAAAGTATCTTAGGTGCCTCAAATGAGCTTGAAGTTCAATATAAAGGTTCTTAAAAAAAGTTCTTGACTTTTTCCTTGAACTAAAATATACTATGTATTATAAAATTGTTTAAGAGGTGCTAAAATACCTCGCTTTCTTACTATAATTACTTATTCAGGACTTAATATGGAAAACGCAACACCAGTATCAGCAGTATCATTATCATCTTTGATGACACCAAGCAAAACAGTATCTATTGACTTCCCCGGGTATCCCGGCATGAAAGTATCAGTATGTTACTTGGCTAGAGAAGAGTTGGTTAAGCTAAGAAAAAAGTGTACTCATACTAAATTTAATAAGCGTACACATCAACCTGAGGAAGAATTAAACGAGCCAAAGTTTTTGACTGAATACTGTAAAGCTGTAATTAAAGGATGGTCTGGCTTAAAATATCGCTACCTAGAAGAGCTTCTTTTGGTCGATATATCTAGTCTAGACGCTGATGATGAACTAGCTTTTACACAGGATAATGCAGAGACTTTGATGAAAAACTCGAATTTATTTGATACTTGGATTACAGAAACAGGAAGTGAATTAGAAAATTTTACCGAGAGCAAGTAGACCAAATACATAACCTACTTGTCCGATATGTAAACCAATCTGATTCACCTATTGATGTAGATAAGTATCTTCGTATTTGCGAGCAGTTGGGCGAAGAGCCTGATCCCGAAAGAATGCCGATTGACTTATCAGGGTTTCCTGAGCAAGTTCAAGCGGCATTTTTTATGTTTGGATTTCTTCCCGATGTGTGGGAAGGTATGTCAGGAACCTATATGGGAAAAGATTTCAGTTGTCTAGAGTACTACATGAACTTGTATGATATAGACGAGCCAAAAGTAGTAATAATGTTTTTAAAAATGTACGAGTCTATACTTATAAAACACAGATCCGAACAAGCAAAAGAAAGACAAAAAGCCGAAAAGCGAAAACAGTCGGCAGGGAGCGGTAAAAATTACGCTCATAGTGTAAAAGGCTAATGGCAAAGAATAAAGTAGAGATTGATGTAGTAGTCAACGGCAAGATGCAAAAAGCAACTGTTGACGCCAAAAAACTCGGTAAGCAGTTGGATGGTGTATCTAAGAGTGCGCACTCTGCTGATCGCAGATTAAAAGGCACTTCTAGACAATCTTCTAGTGGCACTAAAAACTTTTCAAAAATGGCACAAGGTATAACGGGCGGACTAGTACCTGCATATGCAGTATTAGCTTCTACACTGTTTGCCGTTTCTGCTGCATTTAATTTCTTGAAAAGTGCGGGTCAATTAAGAACTTTACAAGCAGGGCAATTAGCTTATTCCAGTGCTACAGGTATTGGCATGCGCACTTTAACCAACGATATTCAAGCAGCAGCCGATGGCATGCTAACTTTCCAAGATGCTGCACAAGCAGCCTCGATAGGTGTCTCATCCGGGTTAAGCGTAAGCCAACTAGAAAGAATGGGTAAAGCAGCAAAAGACGTCTCGATAGTATTAGGTAGAGATGTAACTGACTCTTTCAATCGACTTGTAAAGGGTGCTACAAAAGCAGAGCCAGAGCTACTTGATGAATTAGGTATTATACTTAGGCTTGATGATGCTGCAGAACGGTATAGACAGCAAACAGGACAACTGGGCAAAGAGTTATCCACCTTCGAAAGACAGCAGGCAGTAACAAACTTCGTATTAGAAGAAGCAGAAAAGAAGTACGGTGGTATACTAGATATAGTAAAAGTTACTCCTAATGCATACGCACAGTTAGGAAAAGCGTTCGATGATATACTTAATAAAGTTAAAGATGTAATAGGAAAGGGGTTAGAGCCTCTAGCACGTATACTAACACGCGTACCTGAGCTTGCTATTGCTGCCTTTGGTCTTTTAGGTGCAAGTATAGCGAAGAGTATTATACCTGGCCTGGCTAATATAGGTGCGACTTCAAAGGTTGCCTTTGCTGAGGCTACCGCATCTGCGAGCACAGCGATAGATAAGCTCAACGCCTATAATAGAGCTCTATCTGCAGGTCGAGGAAAGAGTGGAGATGCAAAAGCTTTGGCAGAAATGG
>Ga0213863_10001804_pt1 | contig 15403 bp, 9 predicted proteins | sample PICome_8_FD_160128 | JGI IMG/M metagenome (GOLD analysis project Ga0213863, IMG submission 160128) | Coastal seawater microbial communities near Pivers Island, North Carolina, United States - PICO497 | ecosystem: Environmental > Aquatic > Marine > Coastal | place: USA: North Carolina | collected... | reverse complement strand
TCCGGCTCCGCCACCACCGCCTTGGTTCGGACATTTGTTTGCGAAATGACCCGGCTCGCCGCACTTATAGCAGTTTCCTGAAGCGCCGCCGCCGCCACCACCACCACCACCGCCATATCCACTACCACCACCATAACCGCCGCCGCCGCCGGTGGTTTGTTGGTTGGGACACTTAGACGCCCAGTGTCCTGGCTCACCGCATTTGTAGCAGTTCCCGGAAGCGCCTCCTCCGCCTCCTCCTCCACCGCCGCCATCACCGCCGTAGCTTTGTTGATTGTATCCACCAGCGCCACCACCCATGTTACCACCCATGGCAACGCCCCCTTGGCCTGACTTCCATTCGTTCGCTGCGACGGACGGAGCGCCACCGCCACCACCTGCCGGGCGATCGACTTTTTCTTCCAAGATTGACTCGCCGTTGTGAAGTTTTTTCAACTTTTCAATCAAGACTTTCGACTCGTCGGCAAAGTTTCCGTCGCAGATTGGTTCAACCGACTGAATCGTGTACTTCACGCGCGTCATGTCGTTGTACGTGTCTTCGTTAACCTTCAACTTGAACTTGTACTCTCTCCACCTGATGTCGTCCCTTTTTTTCTCAAACGAGTGAAAGTCGGTGTCCAAGAGATGTTTGAAATCCGGCGCCGGCATGCCAAATAACTTTTCACCAACCTCGCCAAAGACACTCGCCATTACCGCCCCGGAATAATCCGCCAATTTTACGGTACACAGGTATCTCCAATCCACCGACGGTATGACGGTGTCGTAGTGTCGTTCGCATTCCCACATGCCGTTCATTTCGTTCTGGCGCATCTTCTTTTGACACTTGCGTCCGTCGTGATCCATAGGGCAGGCGGGATACATCGGCCCATTGTCGCTGTTGTGAATGTACGTGATCGAACCCCTGCAAACGACCCAGAATGCATTGCTGCACCCACCGTTCGCGGCTTCGTTTTCGATTTGTCGAATGGTGGCAAATCTGTCGCCTCTTCCGCCGACGGCGCCAGCTCCGCCCATGCCGCCGGAAAGGACTTGTACGTCCTCCGTCTTTCCGCCAGCGTCGTACCACGATCGCAATTGTCCCGCTTTCGGATGATCTGGATTCACATCCATGACAGTGTTGTTTCTGATGGACAAGTTCTTCCCGTTAAACTCGCCGACGCACGCGCGCTTGCACGCCAAGATTGGGTGCTGGTTCTCGAAGAGCATCGTCTCGAGCTTTTGACCGAGACCGTCGGCGTGTTCGCCCCACAACGTCAACTCCACTTCCGCGCTGGAATCGTCGCGAAGCTTGATCGAACGCTTCGCTTTCTCGCCACCCGTTCGAAGCATTTGCATCGAAATCGGACTTACTTCGTGAACGACACCCATGACATCGATGGAGGTATCCTTCATCAACGTCTCGATTTCTTTGATGTTGCGGAAGTTGTATTGCACCTTTGGGATTTTCATCGCACCCTGGGCGTTCTCCGGCAACGGTTGGACGACTGTGTTGTGGTCCAACTTCATCTCGTACGCACCGATCGCATATCTCGGGTTTCGAGACGCCGTTAACGTTGCCTTTGAAATCTCGTACACCCCGTATTGTTGCATCTTCTCCGCCAAGTTCAACGCGCAGTCGCCAAAGCACACGACTTTCATTTCGCTGCCTTCCGCATCGACCACGTCAAAGCCGAGAACTTTCCCTTCGCCTTTGGCGTTGTGCCACGTGCGCACTTCAATCGGCGTCGTCACGCGAACGCACACGGACCAGCCTTGTTGGTACGGGTTCAAAGCTTGCAAAGGCGTATAATTCGTCGCGCCGCCGTACTGGGTGCCTACTTTCCCGGTTGGACCACCGCCTCCGGCGCGATTACCACCGTAACTGCTCCCGTAGCCCATATCGTTTTGTTTCGCGCCCATGGAATCGTACCCGTTGCCGCCTGCGCCGTTTTGGTTTCCGCCACCATGACCACCGGCGCCTCCGCCGTAGGGATTTTGTTGTTGTTGTTGCCCGTACGCGCCGTGTCCGTACCCGCCCCCGCCGGTACTCTGATACCCGACGTTACTCTGCCCAAACGGCTGCGCCGCGAACGGCTGCGGCGGATTCCCACCACCAATCGTCTGCTTCTTCGCGTAATTCTGCGGGTTCCCCATGATCGATTGCTCTTGAACGAGAACTTCCAACTGCGTGATAATCGGCATCACCTTGTCCCCGACCATGTTGTACATGACGTCCAAGACGCGCACGACGGTGTACTTTCGCAGTTGCTCTGTTTTTCACAAACGTATTCAAAGAAAAGAGAGAAAGTGTGAGTCTCCGACAAAAGGCGCATTTGAAGTGGTCCTTGCGTAAAAGGATAAAGATAAGAGAGAGGAAGAGGAAAACCAAACGCTTCTCTATCGTCGAGACGAAAAGAGGATTTCGCTCGAGGAGGCACCCCCCCTGTGTTGTTTGAAAAACATACCTGAAACGATCAACGGATTCAACTTTGGCGAGCACATCGCTTGAGAATACGAGGCGCCATCGCTGTAATAGTAATAGTAATAATAATAATAATAATAATAAGAGTCGCACAAAAAAGAAGGTCAGCGAATGATGATGTCGCGCGTTCTCTCGCGCGCATCTCTTTAAAGCAGAAGAAGAAGACGAAGAAGAATCGTCTCTCAAGCCGCTCGAGAAGAACGAAGCGACGGAGTGAAAGAAAAGAAATTCAAAAAGTGCCCAGATTTGAGATGCGATGATTTCCAAACAAAAAACATACCTGATCATGACCCTGTATCTCGTGTTCTCCGCCGATTCCGGTTCGCCGGTGGTGTTCTTAATCTTGCGGATGTCTGCATGTGAGAGAGAAAGAGCGATGATGTGTGAGTAAACGGAAAAGAAGAGCGGAGAAACATCAAAAATTGAATCTCGCGCGATTCTTTTGTATTCAAAAATTCGATCTCTCTCGCGCAAAGAATGAATCGATTCTTTCGAAGAAGAAGAATAGAAAGCAAGAGTATCGTTTAATAATAAAAAAAACGTAAACAAAACAATTACCTGCTATTTGTAGCACCGGTTGAAACGCCGAAGGATCCGGTCGCTCTTCCAGCATTCGCGCGAGAGCGTTTGTCGTTAATGAGGGTGATGCTGCCACCATGATGATTCTTCTTCGCTTCGTCTGTTTCTTTCAACTCTGACGTTTTTTTTTGTTTCTCGAGTGAAAATTTTTTCTTTCTTTCTCGCACATTTTTAAAACCCTAAATAGTCATTCAATGGCGTTTTTGGTTCAGACGGAGGAACACCTCGCACACAAAAACAGCGCACGACGAAAAGATATATAATAAATGTTGAGCGGCGTTTCGGCGCGTTCTTCTTCTTCTTTAAAGTCTCTCCCTTTTAAAACGATTTCGAGAAGGAGTTCTTCGTTTTTAGCGTCGTCGTCGTCGAAGAATTCGTCGTCGTTCTCTTTGTGTTCTTCTTCTTCTTGTTGGAATAACAACTGGGACGAACAAAGAAGGACGACATTTACGTCATCGATATCTAAAGAAGTCGAGAGGATTAGGAGTCGCGCAAAAGCGAGCAACATCAGCAGCAGCTCTGGCACGACGAGTCGCACTGAAGAGAAGACACCCCCACCCGCTCAAACGAAAAAAGATTTATTCCGATTTAACTACGAACACGACATACGCGAAACGGAGACGATGTTACCTTTCAACGCGGATAAGTACGGAGGCGTGGTGGTGAACAGCGACGAGTACGATTACAAAACGGACGAGGAATTCACGCTCGCGTTAGACGAGAGCTTAGAATCGTGGAAAGAATCAAACATACGCGGGTGTTGGGTGAAAGTGCCAATCGCAAACGCGAGTTACGTGCCGATTGTCGTCTCGAGAGGGTTTCATTTTCATCACGCGGAGAAGGAGTACGTGATGTTGACGAAGTGGTTGCCGGAGAACGAGGAGAACAAGTTACCGGCGGCGGCAACGCATCACGTCGGGATTGGCGCTTTTGTGACTCGAATAAATCCAACAGATGAGAATAAGCGAGACGTGTTGATGGTGCAAGAATTGAGAGGTCCGGCGGCTGGGAGAGATTTGTGGAAGTTACCCACGGGTCTCTTGGACGTCGGCGAAGACGTTCCGGAAGCGGCGGTGAGAGAAGTGATGGAAGAAACCGGCGTGAAGGCTGAGTTTGTGAGCATATTGAGCGCGAGACACTCGCACGGCACGCACTTTGGGCGAAGCGACATGTTCTTCGTCGTCGCGTTGAGAGCGTTGAGCGACGAGTTGATTCGATGCCCGAAAGAAATCGAGAAAGTCGAGTGGAAAGATTTAGAGTTTTTCGCGAACAATCCGAAAGTCCAAGAAGGCACCGCCATGTGGGCGCTCAACAAAAAGTGCTACGAGTTCGCGCAAGGGAAAATGACCGGAATGCAGAGCGATTTTTACCCAGCCGGAATGAATCGGCCGAAACCGGTCCGAGTGTATTTCGGCGAGGAGAAGAGCGGCGGCAGTAAACTCTGATGATGATATGTCGCTTTATTTATACTTACAAGCGCGCTTTATTTTTTATATCTTTAAAACGTAGATGTCATTCGCCGTGTTGTTATTATAGTAGATACAAAGATATAGTAGCAGAGAGGTGTTCGTACGTTCGTGCGTTTCTTTTTGGTTCCGCGTGCCTTCACTTTTGACTCCTCCGCGTAACCGAGCGAAACGTGTACGTTTAGTACGTTTTGTACCTCTTTTTCTTGTCGGACCAAAACCTCATTAATTTTGTTAAAGTAATGCACGCGTTTATGACAACAACAACAATAACAACAACACCTATTTTACGCCGGCGAGAACACCACGCGTGTTGCTCTTCGTCATCCTCGCGAAGAGTTCATTTCGGCGCTCTCGCGTCGTCGTCGTCGTCTTTAAGTAACAACAACAACAATTACAATTTGGTTAACGGGGAAATCAAAACACAACGAAGCGAATGTTTCTCGTGCAAAGCGCGGATATCCTCGTCCTCGAACATTACTTTGCGATTACTCCCTTCTTCGTCGCGTAGTAAAAGTGCGAGAAGAGACGTTTCAGTCGCCGCCAGATGGCGGTTTTGGCGGAAAACAACCAAAGAAGAAGAAGATTCCCCGTGGTGGCTGATGGATGAAAAAGCGATGAAACGGTTCACGGACGAAGGGAAAGAGGACGTGTTTCGCTTACGCACGACAAACTTACCCGGGATGTCGGAGGATAAGATGACGCCAGAAGGCGCGGCGGCTGGAGCGTTATTGTTAGGTTTAGCCGTGTGGGCGTTTGTGATCATATTGAAGTTGTTGGCGTTAGTTTGGGGGATCTTATACGCCGGGGTGAAGTATTCGGCGATTGCGGCGGTGCTCGTGTTGCTCGGGATCGCGGCGCTGTGATTTTTTAAGATTTGTTTTATCACGTGTAGATGTATAGTAGTGATTTGTAGTAGAGGTATGTAGAAAAAACGTGCACGTATTGTCTCTATCAACCATTACTTTGTAGAATCTTGGAAGGCGCGACGGCGTGGAATGGCGCGAAGGGGATAGGCAAGCCGATGCCGGATGGGTCGTTTTCTGGAACGTACGCGTTTATGCGTCGGTGGCCGTGTGTTTGTTGATGTTGTTGTTTTCGCGGTGTTATTGGTGTTATCGGTATCTGATCTGGGCTCTTTTTCTCTTGCTCTTTTCTTTCCTTCGTCTCTCTCAACTCTTCTCGAAGCGTTTCAACCTCGCGTTCGTTCGCCACGCGACACGCTTTGCTAAAGCCCAACTCCGCAGTCGTGGCTATTGTTTTGCGCGTCATCTCTCGTATGCCTCGGTTTGTCGCGTGCATGGCTCGAGCAACTTTCGTTCGTGCAAACAGCGTATCCGCGTCCGCTTTTTGAAAGCGATGGATCTCGGCGTCCAACGCTTGGAGGATTTCAAAGAGAAGTTTCCTTCGACGTTCGACGCGCGCCAGCCGCGTTTCCGTTTCGGCTGTTTTGGCGACCGCTTCGTTCACTTCCGCAGCAAGCGAAGGAACGAGCCGAGCGCTCGTGGTACTTTCACCTTTCTCGTCGTTGTTCATCAGATTGTCCTTTTTGTTGTTGTTGTTGTTATTGTTGTTGTTGTTCTTCTTCTTTTCGCCGTGGTCGTCATAATACAGGTCGTCCTCTCGAGTTTCGTGAAGCGACGTCAAGAAGGAAGAAAATATGTTTGGCGACAATTTCTTCACGCGTTTCTCTCTGTTTGGATCCTCTAAAAGCCTCGACACTTGACGATAGTTTCGTTTTTCGCTTCTCAAAGCTCTTCGTAACGCAACGAGAGTGTTCTTCAATCTGGGCACCCTTTCGCTCTTCGTCGCTCGAGCCGCTCGTTTCGTTCGTTTCACGTCCGCGACTTTGTTTGAAAGCCGTTGCGTCTCGATTTCACGATCACGAATGAGCGCGTCGATTTCGATGGATTTGTTTTCGGTCGCGTCGCTGAGATTCAAGGCGTTTTCGAGTTCGTCCTCGACGTCGATGAGTTCGTTCGCGGCGCTTTCTTTCAAAAGTACGATTCGGTCCTTGTCTTCGCGTTCCGATGAAGCCAATTTTTTCGAACGTTCGAGCGCGTGTAAGTGTCTTTGCATCGCAGTTTTAGCTAAATTTATTCTTCGAGTGGCGGTTTCAAGTTCGCGGATGGACGCGTTGACTTCGCGCGTTTTCTCGTCCAACGCTGGCTTTTCGCGTTGGCGTATCTTCGCTTTCGCTTCTTCGCATTTTCTTTCCACATCGTTCAATGTTTTCAAAGACTCGTTTTCGCGCGTTTCCGAATCTACAGAGAATGACTTTTCTTTAGTGGTTTCACTCTGTGCTACATGTATCTTGTGTCGGATGTTCTCTCGCGTCTCGTGTAGCGCACTCACAAATTTTTCCATGGCGCTTAAACGCACGAGCGCTTTCGATCGCGCCGCGGCGAGCTCCGAGACCGTCGTATTTTTAACTCTCACTTCACTTTCGATAAACTGCAACGAGTCTCGGACTTTTTCGACGTCTCTCCTGGCATACGAAGCGTTTTTGTTCATTTTCAATTCAATTTTTCTCAGTTGCTCGACCGTTCTCGAGCTCTCTACGATTTCCTCCTCCAACTCGCGAATCTCTTCTCGTTTGTGCGCGTCCACGGATTCGCTCTCCTCGCTTTTTGCCATCCACGTTTTGCTTTGCTCTCTCGCCTCGTCCGTCTTTGTTTTCTGCTCTTCGCGTTCTTTATTCAATCGTTTCAGTACTTCCTCTCTTTCTTTCTTTTCTTCTTCGACCGTTCGTATTTTAGCTATTAAAACGTCTCGAATCGTTTCCGCGAGCGCGTCGGTTTCTCGATAGGTTTGTTTCAGTTTTCGTAACACTTTCAATTTCGATCCATCTTCGCGTTGACACGCACGCAAAACAGACTTCTCGATATCTTTAGCTTCCTCAAAGAGCAATTGCACGTCGCCCTCGTTCCTTTGCGTGGCCAACCGAAGATTCTTCTTCTCCTCTTCTTTTCGAGACGATTCGAAATCGAACCGGTGTTTCGCCTCGGACAGTCGCGAAGACGCGGCGTCGTACTCCGACTCGATCGCGTTTAGTTTGCGCGTTTGAGACAGCTCCACATCTTTCAAATCTTTCACAGCTGTCGTGAACTGTTTCAGTTCAGCACTATCTAACGTCTCCAATCGCGCCTTTTCTCCTCGCAAAATCTCTGTCGTCTCGTCCAATTTTTTCCTCGCGTGCGCCGGCGCCAGCATCGATTCGGCGCAAACTTTCTTACACTCGGGCAACACCACCGATTCCGTCTCGTTCGTTTCTTCTTCCCGCTGTTCCGCGTTTACTGTTTCTCTCTTTAGCTCGCATCTTAAATCTTTAATCCGTCGCATCGCCGCCTCGGATTCATCTCGAATTTGCGAAATCTCCTCCTCCAAACTCGACTTCACGGGAATCAACGCTTCCAGTCGCTGCTTCTCCGCGTCCTCGAACGCTTTCAATTTGATTCGTTTTTCGCGCTCCAGTTCGCTCACTCTCGACTCTACTTTCTCTTTCATCGCGCGTGCTCTTCTCGCGTGCTTTTTTGCGCTCTCGATTGCCTGTTCGCAACATTTCGTTCTTCTTAGTATTCCGTCCTCGTTTTCCTCCTCCTCTTGGTCTTCTTCTTCCCCTAAAACTTTCATCGCTTCGTTCCTACTCTCCATCGCTTTCGCGCGTTTCTTCAACCGTCTCTTCGTTCTTTTTGACCGTGCGGTTGCTTTTCGCAACGCGCGTAACGCTTCGCGCAGTATCGTCGTCGTCGTGCTCGTCTTGTCCTCCTCCTCCTCGGCATTCTTCTTCTTCCTCTTCGTCTTCTCTTTGTCCTCTCCGAGAGAAAAAGCCATCGCTTCCAGGTGTTCGAAATTTTTTTCCTTTGAAGTCTCGTCGTCTTCATCGTCGCTCTCCAAATCGTCGTCGGAGGAGGAAGAGGAGGATTCGAAGGACTCGTCGTCGTCGTACTCGTCCTCCTCGTCGTAATCGTACTCGTCAAAGCGCGTCGCGAACATTTCTTTTTTTTGCAAAATGTGGTCGTATTTTTTCCCGGAACGAGTCTTTGGTGAAAAATATTATAAAAATAGAAACAAGAAGAGGGGTGGGCTGCGTGGAAATTTATTAAGAGCAAACGAAGGGTACATCTCTCTTTCTTTCTCTCTCTCTCTCTGTGTGTGTGTCTGTGTGTGTGTGTGTTTATCTCTTATCAATCTAGTACATCTCTCTTTCTCTCTCTCTCTCTCTCTCTCTGTGTCTGTGTCTGTGTGTGTGTGTGTTTATCTCTTATCAATCTATTTACCTTCTCAGTCGCTTTTGTGCTACTGGATTATACACCCTCGTAGACTTGGAAGCTCTCCTCGTCATAGATTCACATCCTCGACAAACCAAGCGTATTGTTCATCCGTTGGTTCTGGGCACCCTTTTTCTTGCAAGTAGTTTATGCACTCGGTATGCTCGTCGTGACGAGCGAAAGCGATATAGCACCACTGGTCGAGAGGCACTTTCGCCTCTTCGATCAAGTATTTGATGCAATTGAGTTTGCCGTACATTGCAGCGGCTGTCATACAGCCGATCTTTACTCTATCAGACATCTTTCGTTCTTCAACGCAATATTTCACGATGTCTGTGTGACCCTTTCCTGCTGCCTGTATTGCCGCTTTTTTCTCCGTCTCTCGCGAAGGTTTCAATTTGTCGAAAAGAAACCGAAGACAGTCGAGTTGTCCTTCAATAGCAGCATGTTTACACGCCTCTTTTTCATCATACGGGCAATCGTTAGAGAAGCAGTACTTTAACATCTCGAGATTACCTTTAATTGCTGCCGCAGCAATCGTCATTGCATTCCACTCGCAATGTTTCACTTCTCTCGCCCACTTGAGAAACTCGAGTTTGTTCGTTCCAGCAACTTCCGCGCAAAACCAGGCTTGATCCATCACGTCTCCACCGTTATCTATGTTTCCCCAGGGCCAGTGATTCCACGCGAATTCCAGCGTCGAAATGGATGTAAATTCGTAAAGAACCCAACGTAATTCCGATACATTTACCCCGGCGTACGCAAGCACACCCAGACTCTCTGTATTCACCAGTGAAAAGAAACACCGATCCGTCTCGTTCAATTTCGACAAGACATGCGAGACAAACACATCCTTTTGATGCAACACCAATCCCGTCCACAACTTGGTCGGTCCAAGCTTTATCCTCTCCATTTCTGCAATAGCCTCCTTCACGGCCTCCACCACGGCCGCTTCTTTCTCCTTTTTCTTCTTCCTCTTCTGCGCGCCGGAGAGTTGTTTCTTCTTCTTCTTCTTACCGTCGTCCATATTTCCTTTTTTTTTTTCTCGCGCGAAAAAAAATGTGCGGTCGCGAGAAAAAAGAAGAAAAGAAGAAAAGAAAGAACTTAATTTTCGACAAAAAACAACTTCTCCTCCGACTCTCCCCTTTGGGTCGTCTCGCTTCTCGACGTTCCTCCAAACGCACACCGCGCAATACTCGAGTTTTGGTCCGCTTGCTTCAAATCGGGTCACTCGTTTAGTAGAGGTCTCTCTTCCTCCTCTCAAAGTACGCATAATAAAATTGGAGAAAGAATGCCAAAGGCAAAACCCAACAACAACAACAACAAAAAGTCATCACAACAACCTGACCCCATTGGGGATGATCTCGGTGCGTTGGAAGACATCTCCCCGCAAATCGCTTTACAAAAATGGTCCTCCGACGTCGTGAATCGTCTCGGGGTGTCGTCCACCTCGCTATTTCACCCAGACGCGAGCGGCGATTTTGATGTGCAGTTGGAGAAATTAATTACCAAGAACCGAGAGAACAACAACAACAACAACAACAACAACAACAACGATGCTTTGAAAAGGAGCAAGTCGAACACGTCGAGCAGTCAATCGAAATCGCCGGGGTTATCCTCCGGAGATCCGATTAAATCGGGAGATTTAGCGCACCTTGGGTTTCCTTTTGACGGCCAAATTGGGAAGGATGAGCTGAAGGAGAGTTTGCGAGAGGCGTTTCGGGAGATGTCGGACGTGAAGGTGAAACCGATGAACAATGATAACGCGAAGAAGAAGAAGACGAAAACTAAGATGACATCAACAGCGACGACGGCGAGGAAAAGTGGGGGCGAAGTGGCGAGCCTCGACGACGCGTGGGCGAAGATTAACAGCGGGAAGAAGAGAGGGAACGACAACGACGCCAACGGTAGAGGGAAGGATGAAACGACGTTGGAAGACGTGATGATGGACGTGGTGATGGCAAATAACGCGAAGAAGATCGGTAATGGTAATGTAAAAAGAACGGCTACGGCGTCTTTGATTATGGCGCAAAAATCTTTGTTCTCGGCTGGCGCGCAGGACCTCGCGAATACGTTAGGGGTGGCGCACACGCAGAACGCGTCGTCCATGGAGCAAATGGTCAACGAGGCAAACTTGACTTCGTACGATACGGAAATGGCGAAGATGTTGAGTACGTTTGGAAGTGGCAGTGGTAGTGGTGGCAACGCTTTCGATCAGCACGCGAAGAGGACGAGTTATAATCAAGCGCTCGAGAAGGAGATGGACAAGAAAAAAGAGAATAAGAAACCGCTTCCTACTCCATCGAAGAGAAAGCAAAAGGACGACGGAGACGATGATGCCGCCAAAAAACAGAAACGCAACAAAGATTCAGAAGAAGCGAATATGAAGAAACGTAAAGTGTCGAAAACCAACGTTCCGCGCGTGGAAATCGACAACACCCAAATCGTCGAGTTGACCAAAGAGAACAAAAATTTAATCGTCACGCCGGGCGGCATCAAAGACGCTCTTCCCCCGCGGAAAAAAGGCCGTCGTCCGAATAACCCAACCGTCGTAGAAACCGAAGAAGAGACGAAACTACGAGCGGAGGAGCGCGTGTATAAAAACAGACAATCTGCGGCTCGGTCAAGAGCGAGAAAATTAAAAACCATAGGCGAGTTGCAAGAGGAAATTAGTCGATTGACGTGCGAAAACGACGCGATGCGAGACTTGTGTAAAGACAGTGGCGTCACCGAGGCAACGATAACAACAAAACTGAAAGAATCGGAAGCGACGAGACAAAAAGAGAAGAAAGAGCAAGAGGAGCTCGGCGCAAACGTCAAAAAGTAACGAGTAGTTGGTTCGTCTCCTAATAATAATAAATAGAAGAACTTGAATAAATATTGTAGTAAAAAGCATTGCACGTTAATAATATTAATAAAAGAACAGGGACTTAACTGAACACCTTCCCGTTCAAGAAGTCTTTCAAATCGTCCAACTCCTCCGCGCACGCCGAATGCGCCATGCCTCCGTAACTCTTAAACTGAACATCCATCCCTAAAGATTTCAACTTCTCGCTCGAGCTCGTTCCGTAATCAAACCGTAAAACTGCATCCGCCGTGCCGTGCGCCTGAAATACTTTCACCCCGGACTTCTCTTTCGAGTACGAATCCGCCATCGGTAGATACGTGCTCAAACCGACGTACCCGCCGATATCGTGCGCGCTCGTCATCGCGTGCGTCAACGCTATCGCTCCGCCTTGCGAGAACCCGCCGACGACGATGTTCTTCGCCAAAACGCCTTTCTTAATCTCCTCTTCCACTAAAGAATCCACGTATCGACTCGCTTTCTCAATCATCCCTTTATCGTCGATCAAACTTTCCCTCTCTAACGCGTTCATATCGAACCACCCGGGCATGGACATTCCGCCGTTTAACGTAATCGGAATAACCGGTGCGTTGGGGAATATCCAACGGCAATTTTTAATCTCCCCTAACGCGCTTTGGTTCGGTATATCCGACCACCCGCGTCCGGTATCCCCTAACCCGTGTAAAAAAATGATCGATTTATCGCAGTTTCCGGTTGTTGTTTCCACCACGAACGGAGGTGGGGAGTTGTATTCGGTAAACGATTGCGATGACGAAGAACTCGCCATGGAAACGAATCGGTAACAACACCCAAACGCAATCGACGCCGTGGTAGCTAACACGCCAACCTTAGTACTCCCGTTGTTTGTGTGACGTTTAAGACGGCGACGAGTGCTGCTCTCTGATGCTCTGGTCGTTGATGTAGCGGAAGAAGAGAAGAGCGCGCGTGCGGCTCTTTGCATGTTTACCTTTGGAGAAAAAGTCGAAAATCTCCACAACTTTGGAGTAAAACTCACGGACATCGGACGAGACTTATTACGAGCGAGAGCGCCTCTGAGTTTCGGATATTTTGTCGTCCTCTCGGTGGTGCATGTCCCACGAGCGCGCCTCTTCGTCCTCGTCTTCTTTCGCGGGCCTCGTTTCGTCTGAATCGTCGTCTGAATCGTCGTCGTCCGTATCTGAGCAGCGGACGAATTCCATCCACAAAGCGCTCCTTCTCCCTCCGAAACAGACATCGATGGAAACGTCGTCATCACCAAAACCACCACCAAAACCACCAGTGCATATGACTTCTTCGTTTGTGGACACTGTTACTGCGGATGACGACGATATCGAGGAGGATATCGACGAAAGAAAAACGAGTAGAAAACAGAGGTATTTCTCGGTGTTTTTGATGACCACAACCTCGGCGTTCTTATACGCGGACCAAAACTTACTCTCCCCGAACCTATCCCAAGCGGCGGAGGAGTTCAACTTTTCGGACCGCGAAAAAGACGTGAAACTGGCCGGGTGGTTACAACTGGCATTTTTCGTGGTCGGGTCGCCGGCGAGTTTAATCATCGGGTGGATGTGCGATAAGACGGAGAGCCGCGTGCGGTTGCTGTTTCTCACGACGTTGATCGGCGAAGGGCCGTGTTTAGCCACGTATTGGGTGACGAAGTATTGGCAGTTGTTCATGCTGAGAGCGATGACAGGGATCGCGGTGGGAGGGTGTTTACCTCTTTTGTTTTCCTTGTGCGGGGATTTGTTCAGTCACAAGACGAGGGCGAAGGTGGCGTCGTTTTTGACCATCGCGACGGGGGCCGGAATCGCGTTCGGGCAAATCATGTCCGGCGCGGTCGGGCCGAAGTACGGGTGGAAGGTGCCGTTTGTCGTGAGCGCGGCGCCGGCGGTGTTTTTCGCGTTTTTGACGTGGATGTTAGTCGATGAGCCGGTGAGAGGTGGAATGGATGTCAAGGTGAACGGGAATCATTTTGGACATCAAAATCGGGCGGCTTCGAGAGGAGTAGGAGAAGAAAGCGAGGAAGGAGGAGTAGCGATAGGAGGAGAGGAGAAAAAGAAGAAGAAGAAGCAGAAGAAGAGTAGCTGCAAGGATAGTAGTAAAAGTAGTAGTAAAAGAGACGAAAACGAGGACGACATCATATCGCAGCTCTCCGTCTCGGATATTGAAATCTATTCGGGTAAAATGGACGTGCAAAAACTCAAAAGACAACTGCGAGTGAAAACGAACGTGTTGGTGTTCATCCAAGGCGTATTCGGGACAATTCCGTGGGGCGTTTTGAACGCGTACTTTGTGGACTATTTACACGCCAACCGGGGATTAACAGTTGGTCAAGGTACCGCGGCGGTGACTTTATTTGGTTTGGGTGGTGCTATTGGCGTCATCGGCGGTGGCGTTTGGGGGCAACGTTTGTACAACAGAAACAAAAGTTCCGTGGCGGTACTCATGGGATTGAGCACTATGCTCGGTGCTTTACCTTCGTATTATTTCGTCAATTCGACGTATTTCGGTCCATCCGAGTCTCTGTTATACTTTTCATGTTTTGTGACTGGGATTTTGTGTTCCTTGACGCCACCGAACGTGAGAGCGGTGTTGATGAACATCAACCCGCCAGAAACTCGAGGCTCGGTGTTTGCGTGTTACTCCCAAGTGGACGACATCGGAAAAGGTTTAGGCCCAGTATTCATAGCCGGTTTGATTGTCGTTTTCAACGGACGACAAATCGCGTTTAACGTAGCTTTTAGCATGTGGTTTATTTGCGGATTATTTTTGTTGATGATGAAAGGAACGATTGAGAAGGACGCCGAGACGGCTTCGAGGCAAATGGAAGCGGAAATAGTACGAAGTCCGGCGAGAGAGAGAACTCAGAACGAAGAAGATAATAACGTTTAAGAGATTGAAATAAATAATGCGTATCGTAGTCGTTCGTTCGTCGTAAACAAGAGTAATGATAGTGATAGTGATAGCAATAATAAAACATAACATAAACCTTTCTGTCTCCGCTGAACTCGTAATTGTCTCGCGTTTCGCTTGTTCAGCGCTGGCGTTTTCTTTTCTCGACGAGACGAACGAAAGGGTGCTCAAAACGAAGCTTTCAAAAACGACGGCATAAAAAAATTAAACACGACCGCAGCTGCGCCTGCGCCCATGGCTACATCCATCGCGCTCACGTTCTTCATGAAACTCACGTTGTGCATCATCTTCACATCCCACATGGACGAGGACAGTCTCGCCGATTGCGTGTTCGTGTTCTTCTTCTCTTCCTCTACCGCGTCTTCTTTCAAAGTGTCCTTCTTCGCCAAATTCACCGGCGGCGGCGTAAACAAGTACGATTCTAACGCGTCTTCTCCTTCTTCTTCTGCTACATCTACTGCTTCGTTGTCATTCGCGAGAACAACAGATTCAACGTTTCCTAAAACTCTCTCCTCTACCTCGCCTGGCGTCCCGCACTCGCTTTCGCTCAACTCGTACGACACGACTATCGGCGACGCGGCGAAACCGGAGTCGACGACATTCATCACTTCTTCATCATCATCATCTTTATCATCGTCGGTGGTTTTTGTCGGCGTTTCCGGTTGCTCTTTCTCTTCTTCTTTATTCTCGTTGAACCCTCCGACCGGAAGGAGGACCGGAAGGATCAGGTGGTCCGCCCACTCGTCCAAGGCGGATTTCGAGGATTTCGACGAGGCAGGCGACACAGAATCACTCGCCGAGGACGGCGGAGGTGCCTTGGACCCGCCTTCTCGTCGTTCAAACGCCTCGTCGTCCTCGAATATCTCCA
>Ga0213863_10001803_pt1 | contig 15420 bp, 11 predicted proteins | sample PICome_8_FD_160128 | JGI IMG/M metagenome (GOLD analysis project Ga0213863, IMG submission 160128) | Coastal seawater microbial communities near Pivers Island, North Carolina, United States - PICO497 | ecosystem: Environmental > Aquatic > Marine > Coastal | place: USA: North Carolina... | reverse complement strand
ATCGTAAGGTGTTTGTTTGTCCGTTTCACAGTTGGAGTTTCACCAACGGCGGTGCGCTGCGCAGTATTACCGATGAGGAAACGTTTAAGCCTGAGGTGGTGAGTCACCGTCCCAGCCTCAAGCGTGTACGGTGTGAAGTCCACGCAGGCCTGATCTTTATCAACATGGACGAAGACGCCGCGCCTGTTAATCACGAAATTGGACTACCTGAAGGATATTTAGAAAATTATCAGATTGATCAAATGAAGGTTGTTCGACACGTCCGCAGTGAATGGTGCTCAAACTGGAAGGTAGGCGTTGAGGCGTTTTATGAGAGCTACCACCTGCACGCCGTTCATCCGGAGACTCGGGGCGTCATGAGTGATATGAACGTTCAGTATGATCTCTATCCCAAGGGCGCCAGTCGTATGATTGTGCCTCTAGGTCAACCTAGCCCCCGCTTTCCCGATCAGGTAACCGTCAACGAGGGCTTGCAGTTTATGCTGCGGGAGGCTGGGGTTGACCCCGAGTCTTTCACAGGAACTGCCTTGGAGGTTCGTGCTGCCATTCAGCAAGGTAAGCGAGCCCGCTCTCAGCGTTTACAACTGGGTTATGAACGTTTTACCGACGGACAACTGTCCGATAGCTGGGCGACGGGGATCTTTCCCAACGTACAGATTGGTTGTCATCCCGAAGCCATCTTTCTGATGCGCTTTTTACCCCACGATACTGACCCACAAAAATTTTGGTACGACACAATGACCCTGATGTTTCCCGTGGACGATCCTAACTATTGCCCACCGGCATGGATGGGGCTGCCTGAACATACCGATGTGACGGGGCGTGACCGAGCGCCCACGGAAACTTATCTCAAAGATGAGGATCCCGGGCTGGGTCTGGTGCTCGGACAAGATGCGGCGTTTTTACCCTCTGTTCAAGAGGGCATGAATAGCAGGGCTTTTCAGGGTCAACTTTGGGGTGAACAGGAGCAGCGCCTACGCCACTTTCACGTTGAGCTTGAGAAGCGCTTAGGCATTAAACAGCCGTGAAGTTATTGGCCGGTGTGCGACACAGGACCCTCCCGTTCAAACTTTGCGTCAGAGGTTTACAGACGGGGTTGACGTTGAGTGCGGGAGTATTGACGCTCGCGGTAGCTGCCAGTGAAAGTTACTCGCCTAATCCAGATTCTGATCGAACCCAGCTCTATTGGGGTGATTTACACCTGCACACTAGCAATTCAGCCGATGCCTACACCATGGGCTCGCGGATAACCCCGGAAACGGCCTACCGCTTTGCCAGGGGGGAAGTGGTGCAGGCGGGTAACGGCATGTCAGTTCGACCGCGGTATCGTCACGATTTTCTCGCGATCAGTGACCATGCGGAATATCTCTCTGTTTATCGACTGCTAGATGCCGAAGACTCGCGACTAAAGGACTGGGCGCTAGGCAAAGACTGGCTGGCTCTGCTGCGTAGCGACCGTATGGGCGAGCTTACCATGGCATTCTCCGACGCTTTTCAAAATCCGACGCCGGAAAATAAGACACCTCCCGCGGTCGTCTCTGCGGCTTGGCAGGCGGCTGTTGCGGCGGCGGATCGTCACAATCAGCCGCACTTGTTCACGGCATTTCCAGCTTATGAATGGACTTCTACGATCTCTGGAGACAACCTGCACCGAGTGGTTCTTTATCGCGAGGGACAGGGTCATGCCGACCAGCTTGTTCCATTTTCCTCTCAGGACAGTAACGATCCAGAAGATCTGTGGAAGGCCATGGCTTATTACGAATCGGTGACCGAAGGGCTAGTGCTTGCCATTCCTCACAATTCTAATGTCAGTAATGGCCGTATGTTTGCCCCAGCTACATTGGCCGGCGAGCCGCTGACTCGAGAATATGCACAAGCCAGAGCCCGCTGGGAACCACTTCTGGAGGTGACTCAGGTAAAGGGCGACTCTGAAACCCATCCTTTTCTATCCCCGGAGGACCGCGTTGCAGACTTTGAGCGCTGGGATGAGGGGAACATTGCGCTCACTGCCGACAAAGCTGACTGGATGTTTGCTCAAGAGTACGCGCGGCCCGCGTTGGCACAGGGGTTGGCATACCGTCAGAACCTGGGAGCTAATCCATATCAGTTTGGGATGATAGGTGCGACAGATTCACATACCGGCTACAGCGCCGTGGCGGAGGATAATTTCTTCGGGAAATTCCGTTCCACAGAGCCCTCAGCAGAACGCATGTTCACTAAGATGGCGCAAGTCCTCAACGAGAACTGGCGATTGAGTGCTTCTGGCCTTACCGGGGTTTGGGCCAAGGAAAATACTCGGGAGAGTTTGTTTGATGCCATGCAACGCAAGGAGGTTTACGCGACCACAGGCTCTCGAATTCAGCTGCGGGTTTTTGGCGGCTGGGACTTCAACGAGCAAGATCTGAAGTCTGTGCCGCTCTCTTCCGTTGGCTATCAGCGGGGGGTGCCGATGGGTGGCACTTTGACAAAGCTAGACGCTGATTCTCTGGCGTCTGCAGCGCCTCGATTTATCTTAATGGCGATGAAAGAACCCGATGGTCCCGATCTGCATGCGCTGCAAATGGTGAAGGCTTGGATAGATGAAGGGGGTGAACCAAAAGAGCGCGTTTATGATGTGGCACTCGCCGGTACTGAAGAGGTTGACGGTCGTGCATCTTTGCGGGCTGTTTGGATGGACCCTACTTTTAATGCGGCTGAAGATGCGGTGTATTACGCACGTGTTGTTGAAGTGCCGCGCAAGCGTTGGACAACTCGCGATGCGGATTTCTTCGGTGTCGAACGACCTGCTAAAGCCCCAGAGTTCATTCAAGATAGAGCGTACAGTTCGCCCATCTGGTACCAAGCTGCCACGCGGCTATGACACGGCGCGGCGGAAAATGTCCATTGACCGCTAAGGAAAATCATTCGAAACACTCTGCTGCATCCTATGTGCTGCACTATTACCCATCGCCCAATTCTCTCAAGGTGATCATCCTGCTTAAGGAGCTTGAGCTGGATTGGGAGGGGCGCTACGTTGATCTTGCAGCTGGTGATCAGCTGACGTCAGAATTTGCGGCGATGAATCCAAATTGTAAAGTTCCCGTACTTGAGTCAAGTATTGGTGAGGTCTTGTTTGAATCGGGCGCTATTTTGGAGTTCTTAGCCGAGCGTTTCGACAGATTTATGGGTGCTAATGACCATGAGCGTTGGCAGTGTAAGCAGTGGCTTTATTGGCAAATGTCCGCGCTAGGGCCTATCGCAGGACAAGCGCATCATTTTCGCAAATTCGCGCCGGAGCATGTGCCCTACGCCATTCGACGGTACACCGATGAGAGCCATCGACTATACGGTGTATTAAATGAACGGCTGTCACAGTCACCCTGGTTATGCGGTAGTTATTCAGTCGCCGATATGGCCGTATGGCCTTGGTTGGTCCACGCTGATTGGCAAGGTCAGCGTGTTAGCGAATTCCCAGCCTTGGCCGATTGGTATCAAGCGATGCAGTCGCGTTCAGCTGTGGCCGCAGCATGGAGGTCTTATCCCACCCGAGAAATTCCTCCGGAAGACTATGGAATTTTGCTTAATCAAAGGGCAAACGCCACAAACCCTAGCGAATAAATCGGAGAGCCCATGCCCAACCCCATTCTTCATCATTACGATGCGTCGCCTTTCTCTCAGAAGGCCCAAAAAATACTGGGTGTTAAACAAATCAAATGGCACTCAGTGGAAATGCCGATGACAGCTCCCAAGCCTGACCTGGAAGCCATAACCGGTGGTTATCGGGGGACGCCGGTTCTTCAGTTAGGCAGTGACGTATTTATTGATACCGTTGCAATAGCCGATGCACTTGATCACTTCTTCCCAGAGACCCAACAGCTGACCGACGCCTCAAAGTTACTGAGTGATGCTATGGGGCTGTGGGCCGATAGCCTGTTTGATTCGGTTTTGAAATCAGCAGTTGCACTTTATGCCGCCGATTGGGATGAACATTTTTACAATGATCGGGCGGCCGTATTTCCGCATCTTGATTTTGAGGCACTCCCTGACGTTCAAGATCTGCTGACTGATCGTATTATTCAGTTATCGCGGCAGTTGAATGCCCACCTCAGTGATGGTCGAAGCTATTTAAACGGGGGTGAGTGCAGCTTGGGAGATGTACATTGCTGGGGAATTCTTTGGTTTGTTCGAAATGGTTTGCCTCAGGTTGCCAATGAGCTGGCTAACCTAGAGGCTCTGACTCACTGGGCAGATCAAATGGATCATCTGGGTTCGGGAGAGCGGCTGGTCTCAGATTATGAAACAGCAAGAGCGGCCTTGCTGCAGCCACCTGCAGACATTAGCAGTTTGCCCGGTGCTCGAGGGCATAGTAGTTATCTTGAAGGCTGGTGGGATACGCCGGTGAAGGTGTCAGCGGTAGGGGCAGAACGGGGTGGAGTCAGGGGTATTTTAGTGGGGCAGGGTGACCGGCTGACCACCGTCAGACTCGAGGGAGATGACCTGCCAAAGCGACATATTCACTTTCCGCGGCAAGGATACGACATCAAGCAAGTTTAAATAGTCAGTAGCTAGCAATAGGGAACAGCTAATAATGAATAAATTACTGGAATTTAAAGATGGCAGCGCACGTGTGGCCCTAGTCACAGGCGGTGCCGGTGGCATAGGTTCTGCTACTGCTGAAGCCTTGGCCATGCATGGGGCGAAAGTTATGGTCACTGATGTCAATGAGGCAGGGTTGAATGACATTGTAAATACTATCCGCGCAAAAGGTGGTGTAGCTATGGCAACCGCTCTAGATGTGGGTGATCCTGATAGTTGGCAGCGGGCAAGGCAGCAGGTTCTCGATCACTGGGGTCCACTGTCAGTTCTGGTGAATAATGCAGGAATTGACGTCGTTAAGAGCGTGGCTGATACCACCTTGGCTGATTGGGACCGTTTATTTCGCGTCAATAGCACGGGAATGTTTTTGGGGACCCAGTGTTTTCTCGATGATCTTCATACTGCAGGGCAAACGTCCGGTGTGCGCAGTTCGATTGTTAATATGTCGTCGATTTGTGGCAATGTGGGCGTTGCATTTCAGAGCGCCTACTCTGCAACCAAGGGAGCTGTACGCATGTTTACAAAAGCTGCGGCGGTGGAGTTTGGTGCTTTAGGCTTGCAGTTACGGATTAACTCCATCCATCCCGGGACTGTCGATACAGCCTTCGCTGCGCAATGCTTGACTGAGTTGGGTGAAGCGGGCTTCGCACCCAGTCCGGCGGAAGCAAGGGCGGCGATTCGAGCGGCGCACCCTATCGGAGATATGGCTCAAGGGGACGATATTGCAGATGCCATCGTATTTTTGGCGTCGGACCTATCGCGCTTTATGACCGGTTCTGAAATGTTGGTCGATGGTGGTTACACCGCGCAATAGCGACAATTGCGCGGATTCTTTGCATCAAATAATTTCTATGAGGTCTAGGGGGTAGTGATACAGAGACTCGCTGCCGTCTGCTGTGACCAGGAATACGTTTTCCATATGGGAGGGGCCCAATTTACTCCCGAAGTAAAGGCAGTCGATGCTAATGACCATGCCATTCTTTATTTGAAAGCCTTGTTTGGCGGCGTGTAGACCAGTGCCGGGAAAAGCGACAGGGCTTTCTAAGGGTGCTCTGCCAACCGAGTGTACAACCACTAAAAGCTTTTCAGGCGCAGCAAGTCGTTGCGCCGCCTTAATATTATCTATGCGAGTGATTTCCGCCGAGTTGCAGCCGACCTTTAGCCTTTTGCTTAGGGTCTCAAAAATTTCTTGTACGCAAGCATGCTGGTCTTTGTAGGCTTGTGAGGCTCTGCCGATATGAGCGGTCCGATTGATATCAATCCAGTAGCTCCGGTAGCGCCCTTGGGTTTCCAATATGGTGATTTCACCGCCCTCAAATGGCCGATCAAAGTAGGTGCGAAATAGGTCGGGCCGAAAGACCAAGTCATAGCTGCCGCCAAAAAGCAGGGGGCTGCCGGGAAGCGGATCAACATGCTGATCAATCATAAACTTGGCAACAGATTTTTCGACGTCACTCCAGCGGACCCCGATACCAAGTTGTGACACGGTATATTTGAGAATGTTATCTGCGATTCGGCCACTCTCCCTAAGCAATGCGATCTCATCGGCATGTTTTATGGAGCGACAAGCTAAAATCACATCGAGACCATCCTCCCAAACCTGCTCATGGCGACGTTGCAACCGGTTAGCAACACGCAGATCATCGAAAAGTACGGTCGTGTTATCTAATGCATAAGACTGAAGACACGCTCCAATGGCTTCTAAAATTGTCGGGGCGCAAGGGCCTTCAACCTCTTGGGTGATTACTGATAGCTTATTAACGAGGTCGACAGGTAACGACAAATGCGCATCTTGCGCTCGGGCCGTTTCACAAAAATTGAGCATGTCGTAGGTGCGAAGTCGCTCATAAACAATTTCTTGACCCTCGCGCTGTGCAACCACCAGGGAAATGAGGCTAGCTTCCGGTAAAAAAAGCGTCACGGGAATGTTGGGGTTTGCCGATACAAATAGCCCGGCAATAGGCTCTATGAGGTTCCAGCCGTCCATGACCGACGTAAAGCCGCTGGCGTAGCCAACGTTGTCTACTTCAGTCAATACAATGCCTGACGCCTGGCATGCCTCCAGCTGGTCCCGGATCGCAGTTATCTTGTCGTTTTCGATCATTAAGTCCTCTCCATCGATATTGTATGGCGACTGTGCTGATTGGCTATTGCGTCCGCTATAGCGAGGCTATAGTATCCTTGTTATGCACAAGCAAGTAACAGACTTGCACATGATCTAGCCAAAAAAATTACGGGTTCGAAATAAAAAAATAATCATCATCATCAGGAGAACACTATGGATAATCCCAATCCAGTTAAGCGCAACCGTACGTTCGTGCGTTCTGCCCTCGCGACAGCCGTAGCGACTCTAGTCGCAAGCTCGGTAACTCTAGCTCAAGATGAGGGAGCTGCAGCTCTTGAGGAAATCGTTGTCACGGGAACAAAGCGGGACATCAGTCAGCAAGATTTGCCTATCGCTGTCAGCACCATCACCGCTGAGCAGCTGAGTAAAACGTTTCAAAACTCAGTGACTGAGTTAGCCCAATTTGCGCCCAATGTCACCCTAACGCCCCAAAATGGCTTCAATGCTATCGCAGGTGGTATGAGGGGCACGGGCTTTATTTCGATTTTGGTGACCAAAGATCCATCAGTGGGTATAACCGTTGATGACTTCGCCTTTAACCACGTGCAGTCGCAGTTCATTGAAGTCTTTGATATTGAGCAAGTCGAGATTTTCCGTGGGCCCCAAGGCACGCTGTTTGGTAAAAACACGACAGCAGGTGCTATCGCCTTCACCACAGTAAAGCCCGAAGTCGGTGGCGAAGTTGCGGGTAATGTCGAAGTCAATTTTGGCCGCTATGCGAGTAATGATAGTGACCTGAATAAATTTAAATTCGCACTCAACGTGCCCTTGACCGACACCTTGGCAGCGCGCATATCGGTGATTCGGGATTATTCGGATGGCTATTATTCCAACACCAAACCCATGGGCGGCACGTTCACCTGTTTTGTTTGTAGTGATGGTTTGTTCCCAACGCCTGGGAATCCCAGTACGGCCGAAATAAAAAGCACCTATCCAACAACGGGTGATGGCTCCGATATTGGCGGTAAAGACGTATTGGCGGGCAAACTTAAGTTTCGCTGGGAGCCATCAGATTGGTATGAAGCTGATTTGATTTTTGAATACTTAGACGATCAATCGGAAACCGTGGCGACCGCTAACGAGACTCCCGGAAATGAAGGTTATGTTTGGCCTGTTATTGGCTTCCCGGGCATTGAAGACGCCGGCGTGGATAGCCCTTTCAACACGGGACAGTCGTATACTCAGAACGCAATTATCAACATGAGTGGTGGCCACCAAGTTGAGGCCTCAGGTATCTACCTAAATCAGTCGTTCACTTTGGGTGACTATCAGCTGAAGTCGATTACGGGTATGCGCGATCAAGATGAGATTTTGGCAAGCACCTATACCGGCGAGGCGTATACGTCACTCTATGACGCGAGCCGAAATACCAAACGTGAGCAATTCCAGCAGGAATTCCGCTTGGCCAGTCAGTTCGACGGACCCTTTAACTGGGTCGGTGGCGTAGCCGCTTACCGTGATGACGTTGAGTTCATCGTGTTCGGCAACTTAGGCTTCTTTGGCCCGCTCGCGGCGACTAATTTTTACGATAATCGTTACGAAGTGCAGGAGACCACGCAGGATCGTACTGCGTGGGCAGCCTATGTTGACGGCTCTTTCGATGTCACTGAGCAGCTGACTATTAGTGCCGGTGTACGTTACACCGAAGACAAGAAAGACTTTCAGCGATTTAACTTGGGCACTGCGGATAACCCCGTGAGTAATATTATTGATCTTGATCAGTATCAGGGGCCTTACACCAACCCCCTACCAGAATCTGCGTTTGGTAACGTTCAGAAAAACTCGAAGACGTTTGACAAAGTGACCTACCGATTGGTGGCAGATTATCGGTTTACCGATGAAATCATGGCTTATGCTAGCTTTGCGACGGGCTTTGTCGCCGGTGGTTTCTCTGAAACCTGCGGCTCTGAGTTTTCGTGCTCACCGTATGAAAGTGAAGAAAACGAGAACTTTGAGGTTGGTTTGAAGTCTGATTTACTCGATGGAACGCTGCGCTTGAATCTGGCGGCGTTTAATACCGAGTATGAAAACTTGCAGCGTGACACTGTGGTGACAATTAAGGACGCTGCGGGTAATACCTTCCAGGAAACGGTCTCGGTTAACGAGGGCACCTCCACGGCAAGGGGTGTTGAAGCAGAATTTCAATGGGCCGTAACTGATAACTTCCGTCTCGACGGCATGATGGGCTACCTCGATCATGAGTATGACGACTACAGGCCCGGCATCAACCCGGCGGATCTTGGCTTGCCGGCAGGCGATGCCATCAATCCTGATTTGTCGGGCCTGCGGGTGCCATTTTCACCAGAGTTGACCTACGCGTTGGGTGCAACGTTCTTTCAAGACCTACGTAATGGTGCAACCGTGACGTATAACTTGAACATGCACTATCAGGACGATGCGGAGACGAGTCCGTTCCCTGCGAACTTCCAAGGTGCAGATGCGAGCGGTTCTCCTGTCATTGTGCAGAAAGCCAATACCCAGATGGAAGAGCGAACTTTGGTCAATGGCTACATCACTTACACAGGGCCTAACGGTGGTGTTGAGGTGTCTGTTTACGGTAAAAACCTCGGTAATGAGACCTATCGTGTCGCGGCTAACCCGGTTGCAACACTTTGGAACTTTACCCGTCACGGCGCCCCTCGTGAGTACGGCGTTCAAATTGGTTACAATTTTTAAACAATAGGTATGGTTAAAGGGGCCTTGCAGGCCCCTTTTTTTCTTTTGATTGAGATGAGGATTAGTCATGGACTATAGCCTTAACGAACTGACCCGCGCCTATCGATTGATGAAGACCATTCGTGAATTTGAAGAACGGATACGATCTGAATATCAGCAGGGCAAGTTGCCAGGGTTTATTCATATGTATCGTAATCAAGAGGCTATCGCTGTGGGTGCTTGCCTCGATATGACCAACGATGATTACATCGCGAGCACTCACCGAGGCCATGGGCACTGTATTGCCAAAGGCTGCGAGCTCGAGGGGATGATGTTAGAGCTGGCTTGTAAACAAGATGGCTTGTGCAATGGCAAAGGCGGCTCGATGCATATTGCCGATATGACCAAAGGCATGCTGGGTGCCAACGCTATTGTGGGTGGGGGTCCACCGATTGCGGCTGGAGCGGCATTGACGGCAAAAACCCTTCAGACGGGAGGCGTTTCCATGGCATTTATTGGCGACGGTGCTTCTGACCAGGGGACAGTTGCCGAGGCCTTGAACTTGGCAGTAGTACTACAGCTGCCTATGATATTTATGTATGAAAATAATTTTTATGCGGAATTTACCCGTAATCCTAAGCCAGAGGGGCGCATTGCTGAACGGGCGGGAGCTTTTGGCATGCCTTCAGTGGTGGTGGATGGTTCTGATTTTTTTGCTGTTCATGCGGCCTGTCGTGAAGCTATTGAGCGAGGTCGCAACGGCGGTGGCCCCACGGCGATAGAGGCGGTGTCTGCGCGTTATTATGGTCATTTTGAGGGGGATCCTCAGGCCTATCGTGACGAGGCTGAACTGCGTGCCCAGCGCGAGGCTGGAGATCCCCTGCCACACTTTTTAGCGGATCCACGTACGGCATCACTGGACGCGAAGACAGTTGCGGAAGTCGACGCCGCTATCTTTGCTGAACTTGACCGTACCGTTGAGCTGGCGTTAGCCGCAGCAGATCCAACCCCTGAAAAGCTCTATACCGATGTTTATGTGAACTACGAGGGGAGGGCAATGCAATGAAGATGTCTATGCGCGAAGCGATCAACCTGACTCTCCACGAGGAAATGGCACGGGACAATCGCGTGGTGATTATGGGGGAGGACGTGGCCAGCGGTCAGGGCGGAGTTTACGGTGTTACTGCGGGCCTCACAGAGAAGTTTGGTGTGGCTCGGGTCATTGATACGCCCATTACAGAGAGTGCCATCGTGGGAGCTGCGGGAGGGGCGGCGCTAACCGGATTACGTCCCGTAGCTGAGCTGATGTTCATCGACTTTTTAGGCGTCTGTCTCGATCAATTACTCAATCAAATTGCCAAATTTCGTTACATGTTTGGTGGGCAGGCCCGAACACCATTGGTGATTAGAACGATGATTGGCGCGGGCGAAGGCACGGGGCCACAGCATTCGCAAATTTTGTACTCTATGCTCGCTGCAATACCGGGCATTAAAGTGGTAACTCCCTCCAACGCGGCGGACGCCAAGGGGTTGCTTGCTGAAGCCATCAGGCAGGATGATCCCGTTGTTTTCTGTGAGCACAAAGCGCTTTATTTAAGCGAGTGTGACGTGCCTGAGGGTGATTACGTCATTCCTTTTGGCAAAGCCCGTACCGTTGTCGAAGGAACGGATATTACCCTGTGTGGATTATCTCGAATGGCTGTATTGGCTGAGCAGGCCGCGGCTGAATTGGCCGCTGAGGGTATAAGTGCCGAAGTTATCGATCCACGTACGCTGTCGCCTCTAGATGAAGAGTCGATTCTTGCCAGTGTTTCGAAAACTGGACGCTTGGTTGTGGTGGATGAATCCAACCCGCTGTGCAGTATGGCGAGCGAAATTTCCGGTATGGTGGCCGAGTTTGGTTTTGACTACCTCGATGCGCCGGTGCAACGCGTGACGGCGCCTCATACTCCAGTTCCGGCAACACCTTGCTTGGAAAAAGACTATGTGCCGAGCGTTGCCGACATTGTCCGCGCGGCAAAGAAGGCGCTGGCGTACTAACAATAAAAATTGGGTTTTGATAAAGGGGTCCCGGGAATGAAAACACTGATGGCGTGGTTGGTGGGCACTGCTCTGTGCAGTTTTGCTTCCGCGAGTTTGGCTGTCGCGATAATTGAGACTGAGTCAGCGACTAACGAGTCACACCAAGAGGTGACATCGGGTGCCACCCTGTTCCAAAACAATTGTCTGCACTGTCACAACGGTTCAGTTCCTAAGGCACCTCATGCTATTAGTTTCAACATGATGTCTACCGCGAGTATTGTCACCGCACTTTCAGAAGGGGTCATGCGTCAGCAAGCGGCGCATTTGTCTCCACAAGAGCGTGTTCAAATTGCTCAGTATCTTAGCGAGACTGTCGATTCCGTCGCCCATGAGGTTAAGGCATGCGGTAATGAGATTACGCCAGTCCTCGCAAATAAGAACCCGCAGTGGAATGGTTGGGGTGGGGGTATTAAAAACCAGCGCTTTCAAGACACTGAAGCAGCGGGCATTAGCCCAAATACCTTAGACCAGTTAGCACTGAAATGGGCCTTTGCTTATCCTGGCGCTACACGGGCACGCTCCCAACCCCTAGTTCATGGCAATACGGTATTTGTAGGCTCGCAGCAGGGCACTGTTTATGCGTTGGATCTAAATAGCGGCTGCGCCCATTGGCAGTACGAAGCGGGCGCGGAAGTTCGCAATGGCCTAACGGTGGCTGATATGGGCCACCCATCGGATACCGTGCTTTTTTTTGGTGATTTCAAAGCGCGAGTCCATGCGGTTTCCGCACGAACTGGATTACCTGTTTGGAACAAGTCGGTGTCGACCCATATTGACGCCACGATCACAGGATCGGTCAAATATTATGAGGGGCGACTCTATGTGCCCATCTCATCATCTGAATGGGCAACTGCGGCTGACCCTGGCTACCCCTGCTGCACGTTCCGCGGTAGCGTTGCCGCCCTAGACGCCGGTGATGGCACCCTCTTGTGGAACAGTTTTGTGATCCAGACAACACCCCATGAGACAGGTGAAATCAATCCGGCGGGCGCGAAGCGAATGGCACCTGCGGGTGCGCCCGTTTGGAATTCACCCACCATTGATGCACAGCGTGGGCTGCTCTATGTCGGTACGGGAGAGGGTTATACGTCTCCAGCGGTGAAGACGAGTGATGCTGTCGTTGCTATGCGCCTAAGCGACGGAGAGATTGTTTGGTCACAGCAACTCATGGCTGGGGATGCTTGGAATATGGCCTGCTTCATTGGTGGCGGAGGCAATTGCCCCGAGGAGAATGGTCCTGATTTGGATATTGGCGCTGCGACCATTCTCTGGCAAGGCCCGACGGGAGATTTGCTGCTGGTGGGACAAAAAAGCGGTGATGTCTATGCTCTCGACCCCAATGCGGCAGGGAAAATTACTTGGCATAAAAAACTCGGTCGAGGGGGTTACGCTGGGGGTGTGCACTGGGGCATGACCGCCAACGCGGATACTTTGTTTGTTCCCATCGCAGATACCTATTTTCCAGGTCTTCCTAACGACCCGGGGTTTCCGGGACTACATGCTCTGGACCCCTTAACGGGGTCGGTTCTTTGGTACACACCGGCACTGGACGAGTGTCCAGAAAATAAGAAACCAGCTTGCGATCCGGGTCTATCCGCCGCTGCGACAAGCTCCAATGACCTTATATTTGCGGGAGGGTTTGATGGTCTGTTGCGTGTCTATGATGCCGCATCTGGTGAGGTTCGCTGGAAATACAATTCCCTGGCGGAGTTTGAAACCGTATCGGGAGAACTGGGTCGCGGTGGGTCTATCGAATCTGACGGTCCGGTTGTCGCCAATGGACACTTATTGGTGAATTCAGGATATCAGTTTGGCAGTCGGATGCCCGGGAACGTTTTATTAGTTTTTGGCCTGTCGCCCGCCGAAGTCACCGAGGGGTTAGTGAGTGAGTAAACAATTTGAAGCGGTGACCATTCCGAAATGGGGCATCGAGATGACCCATGGCAGCATTGTCGCCTGGCGTTACGAGGAAGGCGAGCAGATTGCCGCTGGAGCAGAGCTCGTAGATATTGAAACCGATAAAATCGTCAATAGCTTTGAGGCGCGAGTCTCTGGGTCTTTGGCAAAAATTCTTGTGCCAGAGGGGGAAGAATTACCGGTGGGAACCCTTATTGGGGTGCTTGCCCTGGCAAACTTTGAACCCGCCGAGCTTGAGGCTTTTATCGCCGCGCAAACCACGGCTGAAACACTGACTGCAGAGCCAGAGACGAGTGCTTCGAGCGACATCGCAACAGCTCAGGGTAACGCATCCCCAACCGCAAAAATCAGTCCTGCTCTGAGCCGCAAGCTTGAAAAGGCCGGGCTTTCCACCGCAGACGTTACCGGTACGGGTCATGATGGACGTATTTTGAAAGAAGATATTGATCGAGCTATCGCGAGTACTAAAACTGATTCAGGGAACAGTGCTCAGACACTGTCAGCAACTCAAAATCGCATCGCTAAAACTCTGGTTGATGCTCAGAATTCAGTGCCACTTTTTCATATTCAGCGGCGTCTTGATGTGGCCAGTGCGATAGCCGCAGTGAAACGTGACAACCCTAATTTAAGCAGCGTGATTACGCTGATGTTGATTCAGGGTTTGCGCGCTGCATTGGCTCGCCATCCTGAATTAAACATTCAGCTTCAAGGTGATGCCGTTCGTCCGGTGCCGGGGTTCAATGTTGCCTTGGCCGTTTCCCGCACGGATGGGGCTGTATCGGCTCCTGTAATTGATGATGCGCCTAATGAGTCGCTTGCACAGTTGGGGCAGCGAGTTGCTGAGATAGTGGATAGGGCCCGCCAAGGTCGCCTAACGGCCGCCGATCAGCACCCTGCAGCGATTACTATCAGTAATTTGGGTATGTACGAAGTCACTGCCTTCACGGCCATGGTGACGCCGCCGCAAGTCATGGTGCTATCTGTTGGTATGCTTCAAATACAGGCTGTATGGAATGCAGAGACGCAAACCCTTGAACCCAAGGAATGCCTCGATATTACCCTGGGATGCGATCACCGCTGGGTCAACGGCGCGCAGGGGGCTCAGCTGCTTAAGGCGTTAGCGGACTTCATAGAGGATTGACTGGGGCAGTTGCTCTTGCGCTATGTTTGTTTCACTTGCGGGGTTAACGCGTCTGCTAGTGAGCGAGCATTGAAAACGTAGTCAATGCTGCCGTCTTCTTTAAAATAGGTCACGGCACCTTCGCCTAAAAACAGCATTTCGGTTTCTTCAACACAGTGCGCGTCGACGTGGGTAGCAAAAATCGGTTCGAATCCGTAGGTGCCCGGTCTGGCACGGCCGGCATCGTAGATAAGTTCTCCTTTTGTGACAAAAAATTGACCTGTGCCTTCATGACGGTGTGCTTGAAAGCGAGCCCCGGGGGCCATGTGTACATACAAGGCCCACTGGCCCGTTTGTTCACACAGCCGCAATACTTGAAAGTGAGTTCCTCCCCCCACATCAAGCCACTCCATCGTTGTGGTGTCCGCTAGAATGTCGCCGTGTTCAGTGGTGCTGATTCCTTTTCGGGTCACGTTTTTTTCCTTTTAAGGCTTGAGCTTGAAAGCGATTAAGTGGTCACCCGGAGGGGTTCCCAAAGCGGCATGTCCCCCTGCGGCAACCACAACATACTGTTCGCCATCTGCTAATTGATAGGTGATAGGTAATCCATGGGCGGTTGTGGGTAAACGTCCCTTCCACAGCTCATCGCCCGTTTCGGTGGCAAAAGCCCGCACATACCGATCGGTTGTAGCGGCAATGAAGGTGAGTCCAGAAGCGGTCGTCACGGGCCCTCCTATATTGGGGGCGCCTTTGATATACCAAAACGGGAAGGGTGCCATGTCTCGAGAGGTGCCCAGCGGGACCTGCCATTGCACTTCACCGGTGGTCAGGTTGATGCCGGCAAGGGTTCCCCAGGGTGGTGGTGAGCAGGGGGCACCTAGCGGCGAGACAAAGCCCAGCCAGCGACGGTCGCAATAAGGTGTTCCTTCCGAAGGTTCCTGTAGAC